>QQTW01000127.1_pt1 | contig 42497 bp, 40 predicted proteins | sample 1904831 | NCBI WGS metagenome assembly QQTW01 (sample SAMN09435610, study PRJNA476489) | Subsurface metagenome, whole genome shotgun sequencing project.
AGTAGAGTATTATGACGAAGAATTAGATAAAGAAACTTGCCAAGAAATCGGAATTTTTACCTCAGATGCGATCGCCGATACGCGGAATTTACCCAAAATTACCGCCGAGCAAATGCTGCAAGCCACCCAACAAACCGTTTTTAAGCTAATTAAAGACAACAAGTTTGTAATTGCTTTAGGAGGCGAACACAGCATTACAACAGGGGTTGTAGCAGCCTATCGTCAAGCTTACCCCAACGAAACATTTACAGTAGTTCAAATTGATGCTCACGGCGACTTGCGCCACGAGTACGAAGGCTCAATCCACAATCATGCTTGCGTGATGCGGCGAATTGTTGACATGGGTTTGCCTACAGTGCAAATCGGGATTAGAGCTATTTGTAAAGAAGAAGCAGATTTAATTAAAGCAAAAAACCTCACAGTTTTTCGGGCGCGAGATATTGCGAGTAGTACAGATTGGATTGAAAAGGCGATCGCCTCTATCCCGACAAAAAAGGTATTTCTAACTATTGACTTAGACGGCATCGACCCGACTTTAATTCCTGGAGTAGGTACGCCTGAACCTGGTGGCTTGACTTGGTACGAACTAATGGTGTTTTTAGCTCAAGTATTTGCGAATCGTCAAGTTATTGGCTGCGATGTAATGGAATTAGCACCAATTGTAGATTCAGTAGTTTCACAATTTACAGCCGCCAAATTAGTTTATAAACTAATTGGATATCAGTCTTTGACAGGATCAATAGATTCTTAATTTAAAAAATGACTTATTTAGAACTAACTCCAACAGCAATTGGTAGCTACGCGCCAGATTTTGAAATTAGAGGTACAGACTCGGAAGTTCATCATTTAGCTCGTTATTTAGAAAAGTTTAAAGCTGTCGCTGTAGTATTCATGGCAAATACTTCTACCGATGTCAAAATATATACAGAGCGACTAAAAACCTTGCAAAACTCCCAACAAGGGCAAGGTTTTACGCTCGTTGGCATCAATCCTCACGATGGCAATCAAGATCCCGCAGAAAGCTTTGAAAATATGAAAAAATTTGCCACAGAGCAGAAATTGAACTTTCCTTATTTGTGGGATTCAACCCAAGACGTGACACGCAGTTTTGGCGCAACAAAAATTCCCACAGTATTTTTGCTAGATGCTACAAGCAAAGTACGTTACCGGGGAGCCATTGATGATAATAGCCCAACGGGTGTAAAAGAGGAGTATTTGGTAAAAGCGATCGCAGCTTTGCTCAAAGGTGAAGAAATTGAAACGACAACTACAGAAGCGGTAGGTAGCGAAGTAAGATGGCACTAAGATTTTGGCAAACTTGAGAAGCGGATATAAAAAAGTATCGCTCTACTGCTATCTTAAGTTGGAGGCAAGAACTGAAATAAACTAATGTGGCATGGGTAAACCTTACGGACGCATTCTCCTAAAATTGAGCGGTGAAGCTCTTATGGGCAACCTGGGCTATGGCATCGATCCAAGCATAGTTGAAGAAATTGCTGCTCAAATAGCTGAAATTGTCAATAATGGCGTTCAAGTCGCTGTTGTAGTAGGTGGCGGAAATATTTTTCGTGGTGTCAAAGCGTCCGCCGCAGGCATGGATCGGGCGACGGGGGACTATATTGGCATGATTGCTACGGTGATGAATGCCCTAACCCTCCAAGACTGCTTAGAGAGGCTAGAAGTGCAGACACGGGTGCAAACAGCGATCGCCATGCAAGAAGTAGCAGAACCCTATATTCGGCGGCGGGCTATTCGTCATCTAGAAAAGGGACGAGTAGTAATTTTTGGTGCAGGTTCAGGAAATCCCTTTTTTACTACCGATACTACCGCAGCCTTACGCGCGGCGGAAATTGACGCAGAGGTGATTTTTAAAGCCACCAAGGTAGATGGAATCTACGATAGCGATCCTAAGCTCAATCCTGACGCGAAACGCTACAAGACTCTAAATTACGTTCATGTTCTTACTCAAGATTTGCGGGTAATGGATAGTACGGCGATCGCTTTGTGTAAAGAAAATAATATTCCGATTCTTGTGTTCGATCTGTCTGTAAGGGGTAACATCCTCCGGGCAGTGATGGGAGAATCAATTGGTACTATTGTCGGAGGTTTTTGTGAAGTTAGCTGAGGCTGAAAGTACGATGCAAAAGAGTGTAGAGGCGACTTTGCGCTCTTTTAATACTATTCGCACGGGACGCGCTAATGCGTCTTTGTTGGATAAAGTGACGGTAGATTATTATGGCGCGCCTACGGGCTTGAAAGCGCTGGCGAATATCAACGCCCCCGATTCTAGTACGATCTTAGTTCAACCATACGATCGCACTACTTTGACTATGATTGAAAAAGCGATTTCTTTGTCAGATGTGGGTTTAACTCCGAATAACGATGGCTCGGTAATTCGGCTGAATATTCCGCCATTAACAAGCGATCGCCGCAAAGAATTTGTGAAATTAGCAACAAAGTACGCCGAAGAAGGGCGAGTAGCAATTCGCAGCATTCGCCGCGATGGGGTTGACTCGATCCGCAAGCAAGAAAAAAATAGCGAACTATCAGAAGATGAATCGCGCGATCGCCAAGACGATTTGCAAAAACTGACGAATAAATACATTGCCAAAATTGACGAATTGTTGGCAGAAAAAGAGAAAGATATTACAACAGTTTAAGTTGTAGCGGTATTGGGAAAGCCAATTTTTGAGAAAAAGGCGAAGTTTTCTAGCGGAAAACTTCGCCCCAAGAAACATCATTGCAGCTAAGTTTTAGTTAGAAAGGATTGTAAAACACTAAAGAAGCATGAACTGTTAGTAAAGGGAGCAAGAATTTTAGCTAATTGTTCGGTAGAAAATACCGTACTACTTCAAGTCGTTATACTACTATTGCGCCGCAACAATACTTTTGCTTCTACAAGCCCAGCATTACAATATTAGGGCAAACTATTTTTGCTAGACATACTTGTCATACTCAATTTTGCCATAATCGAGCTTAATAATGCGATCGCCTAGATAAAAATAGCGATCGTCGTGGCTAATTACTAGCACCGTTTTGCCTCGATTCCGCAATTGCACTAATAGCTGAGTATAAAAAATCTCTTTAAACATAGGATCTTGGTCAGAAGCCCATTCATCAAATATGTATATAGGGCGATCTTCTAAATAAGCTGTAAGTAAAGCTAGGCGTTTTCGTTGTCCTTGAGATAAGGCAATAGTTGATAGTTTTCCGTCCTTAACTTGAACTTTTTGCTCTAGTTGTAGTAAGTTTATGTAATCTTGGACTTGCTGCAAATTAGATTTATCTATACCTAATAACTGTTCAAATAAATAAAAATCAGCAAACACAACTGAAAAGTGCTGGCGATACCATTCTCGATTTTGCTCAGTTATGAGTTGATTATCAACTTTAATTTGCCCAGTTTCAGGACTATAAAGTCCAGTAATTAACTTAACAAGGGTTGATTTGCCGCTACCATTACCTCCAACTATAAATACTAATTCTCCAGACCGAAAAGTCAGATCGATAGGGCCAAGAGTAAAACTATGTTCCGCACTTTCCCCTCTATAAGCATGAGTAACTGCTAATAAATCTAATTGTTTCCAAGCAAGTTTAAGGTTAAGCTGCGGGCAATCTACATCTTCAGATTGCTCTACTAAAGATAACCCCAACCTATCTAATTTTTGCAACGCCACACTAGCTCTACTCAAATTAGGCAATGACTCCAAAATGCTACGCAGAGGGCTAGTTAAGTAGGTGATAGTTAAAATATAGCTAGATAAAACTGGAGTTTCAACACTTGTTAATTGAGGTAAGCCGAAAAGTAATAATGCGATCGCGATAAAAAATAAAACCTGTCCCCAATTAGCAGCAAAAGCAAAAATACTCAGACTAACATTCATGTAGTGCTGTGAAGACTCCGCCGCGTCTTGTAATTCACGAGCAATAAATTCTTGGCGACGCGCTTGATGCAACTTTAATTCTTTTGTTCCTTCCGTAATAGTACGAAAATGTTTAAATAATCGATCTCTCTCCTCACGCGCTAAACCTAATAAGCGTTCGCCTTTAGCTAACAAAAATTGCACACTAAAAGTAGCAATAAGCAAAAAGCTGAAGACTACTAACAATACTAACCACGAAAGCCAGCCAAGATAAAATAGACAGCCAACTACAATCGCAATATCGACGCATATCAAAGGCATTACAAAGACGAGGTCGGAGAGAGATTGCACATCATCTGTCAAAGTTGCTAAAAGCTTAGGAGCGCCCAATTCTTCTAAGTGGCGTAAAGAAGCTGACAAAATCCTTCTGCTCAAACTCATTTGCAAGTCAAATATGACTTTTCGACCAAGACGAATTAACCAAATTTGCGAGATTAACCCTGTAATAAATACTACTAATATCAACCCTAAAAATATCCAAACCAATTTGTAATTATTAGTCCCATTGTTATTGACAGCAGTATTGATTAGAGCAATTAGCCAAGCACTACTAGCACCGCTAACTAATCCAGTAAAGATTGCGATCGCAACGGTCAACCATGAAGCACGCAAAAGCAGAGAAATAAGATTCATAATTTTCCAGCCTAAGGGATCGTCTTTATGCTGATTGCTGTTGCAAAAGTTTTAGCAGCAGAAAATATTGCTTTTAAATTTGTTGTAAGTCTTGGCTTACTTCCATTGCCGATTGATATCTTTCCTGATGGCGATAAGCAACCATTTTGTCGAGAATAGTTGCTAGTTTATCGCTTACTTGGACGCGATCGCGCCAAATAACTTTTTTAGTTTCCAAGTCTTTAGGAATTTGTAATGCTGGCAAGCCAATTAATGCTTCAATCCCAATTATTCCTAAAGCATAAATATCACTGTTGAGTACGGGTTGTCCTAATAGTTGTTCGGGTGGTGCATAACCGGATGTACCAATTGCCACTGTATTACTTTCTGGCAAATCGGCAATTTGTGTTTCCAACTGTTTTACTGCACCAAAATCAATTAAAACTAAGCGTCCATCAGCTACCCGTCTCATAATATTACCTGGCTTAATATCTCGATGAATTACGCCAAATCCATGAATAAATTGCAGAACTTCTCCAATATCTTTGAGCAAAGCCAAAACATAGGGTTCTGATAGCTTTTTACCAGGGGTAAGTTCATCACTTAGAGAATGACCTTTGATGTACTCTTGGACTAAATAAAACTCGTTATTTGCTTCAAAGTAAGCCAATAGTTGAGGAATGCGATCGTGTTTACCAACTTTTTCTAACGTTTCTGCTTCAGTATAAAAAAAACGTCTAGCAAGTTCTAAAAATTTTTCATCGGTGCGAGTAGGCTTCAATTGCTTAACTACGCATTTGGGATGGGTTGGTTGTTTTGTATCTTCAGCTAAATAAGTTTCTCCAAATCCACCTTTACCAATATTGCTGATAACCTTGTAACGCCAGTCCAGTAGATTGCTCGGTGCAGTTTCTGATAGAGGTAGTTGGGTTTGGTTTTCCTCATAGCTAGTAGAATTTGCTGTTTTTAAAGGCTCAGGTGATGAGGAGGAATTTTTATAGCCTTTATAGGAAGCAACACTAGCACCTGTTAGGAGTAAAGCCAAGGCTGGAGGGATTAATGGCACTTTACCAAACCCGGCGAATAGGATCAAACTAACCCCACCTAGTCCAATTATTGCCGCAATTTCCAAGCCCACAATAATTAAAGGATGACGAAGTCGCCATGCTATGACTCCTCCTACCACAGACCAAACAAATATCCAAGGAATTTCCGCCCATCCCGGCATCGTCCAAAAGAGAGATTTATTATCTATTACGGCAGTTAATATTTGACTGACAGCTTGAGCGTGAACTACTACCCCAGGCATCCGTAAATCTTGTCTTTGCCCTTTGCTGTAGGGTGTATATAGAAAATCGTTGCCACTACTAGCCGTTACGCCAATTAAAACCACCCGATCCTTTACTACCTTTGGATCGAAGTTTCCTTGCATTACATCAGTTAAAGTGATTACCTCGGCAACTTTAGGTGATCGGTAGTTTAATAATATCTGGTAGCCTCTAGCATCGACGTTTTGATATTCCGCCGTGTCATTGTTTATCGGTGTAAAAGTAGTATTACCTAGCTTCCAGTATTCTTGAGAAGTTTTTTCTAGTTTAATTCCTTGTTTTGCCAAATAATTTAAGGCAAGCTGAAAACTAAAAGAGTATTCTGCCGGACAAGCTGAGTTTGGAGCCGGAGTTAGAGTTAGCAAGTTACGCCGCACTACACTATCGCTATCGACGACAATATCGCTAAAGCCCAATCGCTCTATTGGTATTTCTCTAGGGGGAGCAACACCACGATCGCGATCGCCATTACCCGACTTACATACCGCAATAATATTATCTGTCAGTTGCAAGTTAGTAACTAATTCCGCATTACCTGGCTCTAGGGGCAAATCTCGATAGATATCTAAACCAATAGTAGCGGGTTGATATTGGTTAAGCTTATCTAGCAACTGATTAATGACGCGATCGCTAGCGGGCCATTTACCTAAATTGCGGATATCTTCTTCATCAACAGCTACAACTAAGAGGCGAGGATCAACACCTTTATCCGGTTGCAGCCGAACTAGACTATCTGCAAAACTCAATTCCAACCCTTCTAGAAGCGAGAGTTGTTTGCCACCAATTACTAGCGCCGAGACAGCAACACTAGCAACAAGTACCGTCCCACTCAACAACGATGCAGCTAGTTTAGTAAAATTACCCAGTTTTGAGGAACTCATATTTTAAAAATTAATCTAGTTGAGCTTAATACTATCTACACTATCTAGCCCCGCCTATCCGCTCAAAAGTAAAACTAAATGATACATTCTACACTTTCAGCCTAGACTGTAGCCAATTCCTCAATTAATTACGCCGTTTAGCACAAAAAAGTTTGACAAGCAGCATTCCTTAACAGCATTGTAAATATTAGGGGTCGCGCTGCGCTGTATATTAGTTTCTGATAAGTGCTGTGTTGATTTCAGCCCAGCCAAAATAAGAGGTAAATAGAAAACGTGAGAAGTTTAATACGTGGATTAACAATATTGCTAGTGCTAGTAGGCTGTTGGGGATTAGTGGGAGAATCTGACCGCGCGATCGCCCAAACATTTTCTAGTAACTTTCATCCATCAGTACAAATCTTAGCAAAAGTAGAAGTACTTACCAAAGAATTACGCAATAAAGCTGATGACAAGCTAGACACAGAGTTTGGCAAAAAAATTGACTTAAATAACACTAACGTCCGAGCTTTCCAGCGCTATCCGGGGATGTATCCAACGTTAGCTAAAGCAATTATTCAAAATGCGCCCTACAGCAAAGTAGAAGACGTATTGAATATTCTCGGTTTAAGCGATCGCCAAAAAGACACACTCCAATCAAACTTGGATAATTTCACCGTAACTGAGTCTGATTCTGTGTTTAACGAAGGCGACGATCGTTACAACAACGGCATTTACAGATAGAGGAGTTTGGAGAAACTAGGGTAATAAGCTTCACCAAGTTAAGCAAGTTTTAAGTTATATATATGTTTAGCTTAAAACTATTTTCATTACCTTGACTCAGTTACAAAATCTCTCTCCAGCTTTTGATGTTTTAGTAGTAGGCGCGGGTGCAGCAGGTCTGTATACCGCGCTTTGTTTACCAGAAAAGTTTAGTGTTGGTTTAATTACCAAAGATACAGTTTCTTTATCTGCTAGCGAGTGGGCTCAAGGGGGAATTGCCGCCGCGATCTCTAAAGACGATTCTCCCGCACTGCATTTAGAAGACACCATTGCGGCGGGGGCGGGTTTATGTGACTTTGCGGCGGTTAATTTTTTGGCAGAAAAAGCGCCTAGCTGCATTCAAGAGTTAGTAAATATGGGAGTAGCCTTTGATCGCCAGGGAGAGCAACTAGCATTAACCTTAGAAGCCGCTCATTCACGCCGTCGGGTGCTTCACGCCGCCGACACTACGGGAAAAGAAGTAATTACGACTCTTACCGCCCAAGTATTGCAGCATCAAAATATTTCAATTATTCAAAAAACCTTAGCATTGAGCTTGTGGTTAGAGCCACAAACGGGGCGCTGTCAGGGAATTAGCTTAATTTATGAAAATCGGGTAATTTGGGTACGAGCCAAAGCGGTAGTTTTGGCAACCGGAGGCGGTGGTCAAGTTTTTGCTCATACTACCAACCCGGCGGTAAGTACCGGAGATGGAGTAGCCATGTCTTGGCGCTCCGGCGCACTGCTGCGAGACTTAGAATTTGTGCAATTTCACCCGACAGCATTGACAATTCCTGGAGCAAATAGCTTTTTAATTAGTGAAGCGGTGCGGGGAGAAGGAGCGCATTTAGTTGATGATACAGGCAGACGTTTTGCCTTTGATTATCATCCTAAAGGAGAACTAGCGCCTAGAGACGTAGTTAGTCGGGCTATTTTTACCCACTTACAAAATACCGCCACAGATCCAACTAAGGCGAATGTTTGGTTAGATATAAGACCAATTCCCACAGAAAAAATCAAATATCGTTTCCCCAATATTATCCAAGTATGCAAGCGCTGGGGCATTGATGTATTTAATCAACCGATCCCCGTTGCTCCGGCGGCTCATTATTGGATGGGGGGAATTGTTACAGACTTGATGAATCGCACATCGATACCAGGCTTGTACGCCGTAGGGGAAACCGCCAGCACCGGAGTACATGGAGCTAATCGCTTGGCAAGTAATTCTTTGTTGGAATGTATTGTATTTGGCGCTGGGATGGCTAAATTGGAGCTAGAAGACGTAGGTTTTGTAGAACAATCAAGCAGCGAAGCGGTATTCAAACTTAGTGGTAGCCAGTGGGAGTCTCAGCAAGCAATTTTAACAAAACTCCGCGAACAATTACCGCGTCTAGTGTGGCAAAGTGCGGGAATTTGTCGAGAGCAAAAAAGCTTAGAGTCAGGAATTGCTCAAGTAGAAGTGTGGCGAAAAGAATTTGATCACTTACCTTTAAGTAAATTTTTATTTAACTTAACTGAGGCGCAAATAGGTGTTTTTGAGATAGAAACAGCCCATCAACAACTAGCATCATGGGGAGAAACTCGTAATTTATTAGATATTGCCTATTTAATTTTGACTAGCGCCTTATTTCGGACTGAAAGCCGAGGTGGACACTACCGCCAAGACTATCCGCAAACTGATAGACATTGGCAAGTCCATACCTTAGTAACAGCAGCTAAGGTATGGAAATCGGAATGATTAAGGAGCGGCTAGAATGACAAAATTGCGATCGCCTGTGTAGTTAGTTAAATCGGCAAGTTCGTTTAAAGACTTGACTCCAGGGTACAACTTACCTTTAATTTCCCAAGTGGGGAAACTTTCAATTTTTGCAGTTTTACACAAATCTGGGCGGGGATCGATACCACCTTCGGCGCATTCGACATGAGTAATTTCTTTATAAGCTTCTTTGCCAAACAATAGTTTTTGTTCGTGACAATGAGGACACCACCAAGCAATATATTCTTTAGCACCACTTTGGGTTAAGTGACGAGCTAGAGCAATTTCTGATGATCCAGAAACCGTTGTAATTTCCCAGCCAGTGCCAGGAGTTGGTTGAGTTACAGGGCGCACCGCCACTTGTTGACCAGAAGAATTTGTCGCCGTACCAGCGCCATTTACCCCAGCATAAGCTCCTAAAGTGCCAATTAGGGTAATCATGCCGACAACGATCGCCGTAAAGAAAATTTGACCAATATCTTCCCAAGTGCGACCAACAATTGTCAGGACTAACAAAGTCAGGGAAAACAGCGCTGAAGCTAGACAGTAGATACATAAAGCTTTAAGTTCAAAAGCCAGCAGATACATTAAATAGCTGCTAAAGACCGTCATTGCGATCGCCCCGGCTAACAGTAATAGCCAAGTTGTATTCTCAATTTTTATATTTAGCGCTTTATTTTTCATGCTATCAACCGCCAAAGGAGCCAAAGCAAAGATCAGCATACTGACGTAAGCCAGAAACCCAAACAAAGCCAAAGGCTGTCCAAAAACTTCTGCGTAAGGACTAGAAAGGACTAAATCGCAGCTTTCTGTCGGACAAGCAGCAGTATTTAGGGAAAGTTTCACCACTGTTAGATAAGCAGTAGTCAAAGCGCCAAATCCGGCGATCGCTCCAATAATGGGACGCGACCATTGATGAATCCAAGGAATAGAACGACGGCGACTCATTAAATTAATCCTATATTTATTGAATAAACTACAATACTTAAAATTTACAGCAATTGAGATTTACCTATTTGCCACAAAAACAGCTTAATTAACCAAGAGAGATCCGCTTTCAAAAGCTTGCGTTCATCAAGATAAGACCCTTTTGCAGGGGGTTTGGGGGAGGCAACTCGTCCCCTGATGGGGAGGCAAAAAGCGGTGTAGCTCTGCTTCCCGCTTTGTTGCCGTTGGGTTTGGGGGGCAGACCCCCCATATTTTGGTTTTTCCTAAGAAAATATAGACAGCAAAACCCACTTTAATTATGCGCGGAGGGTAACTGAATCAGCATTTACCAAAGGCAAGGAAGCCTTCGCACTAATAGCAGCCTCCACAAATTGGCTAACCCGATTGGGATCGATAGGCTGATCTATTCGCCCGTGCCGCTTGAGGGAACTTGAAACAATGACCCCATCGGCGGCGGACAAAAGCGTAGAGACATTTTCCCAATTTGCCCCACTCCCGATAAAAACTGGCGTACCTTTCGCCGCAGCGCTTGCCAACTCCAGATCCTCCAAGTTTGGCGGACTACCCGTAGCCCAACCCGATAAAATGATCCCATCAGCCAAACCCCGCTCAATCGTATCTTGCACCGCCACCGTAAGATTTGGCGAGTTCAAAGGTCTAGCGTGTTTGACCAACACATCGGCAAATATTTTCACATCGCTGCCCAACTCCCGACGATAGCGCAGCAAATGATATGCCGCTCCCTCAATTAGCCCCTGATCGGTCGCCATTACGCCTGTCAGCACATTTACCCGGATAAATTGAGCTTTAACCACACTAGCAATGGCGATCGCGCTGTGAGCATCATTACGCAATACATTGATCCCAATCGGTAAAGTTACTAAATTCATCAAGCGATCAATTACAATCGTCATCGCACTGACAATCGCCGGATCTACCTGACCTTTAGTAAATGGCGCATCAAAAAAATTTTCAACAATAATGCCATTAACTCCGCCACTAGCTAAAGCCGTTGCTTCTTGCTCTGCGCGATCAATTACAGCTTTAAGACTACCTCCCCACCGGGGCGATGTAGGCAAAGGCAGTAAATGAACCACACCAACGATCGGATTTGGAGTTTTAAATAGCCGAGTTAAGTCCACTTCTTTCCTATCTGAATTCAGCCCTTAGTTAGCTAAAGTTCCGTTAAATTTTTACACAAACAAGCCTTTATTATGCCTTTTTCCGAAAATAGGAAAAAATTTAGCCGTAAAGTACCCATAAGATATGTTAAGATAAAAACGATGCAAGAACAGGAGTTTGCCACTCCTGCAAATTAAAGGCTTACCTCTACTACGCCAAGCGTTACTGTGAGATGAGCCTATCTCTAGGGTAAAGTACGGTAGCTTATACCAAAATCAAAATTGGTGCTTTAAAGTTTAGAAATTATAAAGTTTAAAGAAATAGAGTTTCATCGACTAAGCCCCGCTACAAACGGCATTTTTTAGCGTTTTAAGTTAATTGTACAGTCACGAAAATTAATTTTTTAATGGCGAACAAAAAACAAAAAGAACATCGAGTTAACTTCACAATGAGCGTTATTTCACTTTATGGGAGATAAGCCAACCATAGCAGTTTCACATCTAGGTTGCGAGAAAAACCGAATTGACACCGAACATATGCTAGGACTGCTGGTAGAAGCAGGGTACAGCGTAGATAGTAATGAGGAGTTAGCCAACTACGTTATTGTCAATACCTGTAGCTTTATTCAATCAGCGCGAGAAGAATCTGTAAGGACATTGGTAGAACTTGCCGCAGCAGATAAAAAAATTGTAATTACAGGCTGCATGGCGCAGCACTTTCAAGAACAACTATTAGACGAATTGCCCGAAGCCGTAGCCGTCGTTGGAACTGGCGACTACAACAAAATTGTTGATGTAATTTCGCGGGTACAAGCAGGAGAAAGAGTAAAGCTAGTTTCCCCCGAACCAACCTACATTGCCGATGAAACAACGCCCCGCTACCGGACAACTACCGAAGGTGTAGCTTACCTGCGGATAGCTGAAGGTTGCGATTATCGCTGTGCTTTTTGCATTATTCCTCACTTACGGGGAAAACAGCGATCGCGCTCTATTGAATCAATCGTTACTGAAGCAAAACTACTAGCCAGCCAAGGAGTAAAGGAAATTATCTTAATTTCCCAAATTACTACCAACTACGGCTTAGACTTGTACGGCGAACCAAAGTTAGCCGAGCTATTAAGAGAACTTGGCAAAGTAGATGTTCCTTGGATTCGGATGCACTACGCCTATCCTACAGGATTAACAGCAAAGGTAATTGAGGCAATTGTTGAAACCCCCAACGTACTACCCTACTTAGACTTGCCTTTACAGCATTCACACCCAGAAATTTTACGGGCAATGAATCGACCTTGGCAAGGGGCCATTAACGATGAGATCGTTGAAAGACTAAAAGCAGCTTTACCAAAAGCAGTAATGCGGACAACTTTCATCGTCGGATTTCCTGGCGAAACAGACGAACATTACAGACATTTGTTACAGTTTGTAAAGCGCCATCAATTTGATCATGTAGGAGTATTTACTTTTTCACCAGAAGAAGAAACCCCCGCCTACAAGTTACCCAATCAATTGCCCCAGGAACTTATGGAGGCAAGGCGAGATGAGTTAATGGAACTCCAGCAACCAATTTCGCTACAAAAAAACCAGCAGGAAATCGGTCAAGTAGTAGACGTACTAATTGAGCAAGAAAATCCTGAAACTGGAGAATTGATTGGACGCTCCGCCCGATTTTCGCCCGAAGTAGACGGTTTAGTCTACGTGCAGGGCAAAGCCGCTCTAGGCTCGATTGTGCCAGTAACAATCTCGGACGCTGATATATACGACTTATACGGGCAAATTGTTAATAGTTACAACTAAAAGCGTTACATCCCGTAAGGCACTCATACAAAGAACATTATCTAAACGTAAACATTAGGAGAATAAATGACTCTTTCCTTTGAAAGCTTAGGACTTTCGGCATATCGTGTTAGCCAATTAGAAAGCCTAGGATTTACCGAGCCTACCAACATCCAAGCCCAAGCAATACCAGAGGTACTTAAGGGAAACGATGTAGTAGCAAAATCGCAAACCGGAACAGGCAAAACTGCCGCTTTTGCCCTGCCAATACTAGAGCAAATTGACAGCACTCAAAGAGGAGTGCAAGCTTTAATTTTGACTCCTACCCGCGAACTTGCAGTGCAAGTTTGTACAGCGATTACTAGCTTTGTCGGCAGTCAAGACATTAGAGTAGCGGCAATTTATGGCGGACAATCTATCGACCGTCAAATGATGCAACTCAAGCGTGGCGTACAAATAGTTGTTGGTACACCCGGACGAGTAATCGACTTACTAGATCGGGGCAACTTAAAACTAGAGTCGATTAAATGGTTTGTGTTGGATGAAGCCGACGAAATGTTGAGCATGGGCTTTATTGATGATGTCGAAAAAATCCTCAAGTCAGCCCCCGACGACAGACAAACAGCCTTATTCTCGGCAACAATGCCTGTAACCATTCGCCACTTGGTTGCGAGATTTTTAAAGTCGCCTGTCACAATTACGGTAGAGCAGCCCAAAGCTGCACCCACAAAAATCAATCAAGTAGCTTACTTAGTTCCTCGTCAATGGACAAAAGCAAGAGCTTTACAGTCAATTTTAGAGCTTGAAGATCCAGAATCGGCGCTAATATTTGTTCGCACCCGACGCACGGCGGCAGAATTGACCAATCAGTTACAAAATGCTGGTCATAGCGCCGATGAGTATCATGGAGACTTGACACAGCAAGCTAGAGAGCGGCTATTAAGTCGTTTCCGCAATAAACAAGTACGGTGGGTAATTGCGACAGATATTGCGGCTAGAGGCTTGGATGTAGACCAGTTGAGCCATGTAATTAACTTTGATTTGCCCGACAGCGTAGAAACTTACGTTCACCGGATTGGTCGTACTGGTAGAGCCGGAAACGAGGGAACAGCAATTTCTGTAGTGCAGCCTTTTGAGCGCCGCAAACAGCAGCAAATTGAGCGCCACGTCCGCCAGAACTGGAAAATGACCTCAATTCCCACTAGAGCGCAAATTGAATCGCGGCAGTTAGAAAAGCTACAAGTTCAAGTAAAAGAGGCTTTGTCAGGGGAGAGATTGGCATCATTTTTACCAATTATCCGCGAATTGAGCGAAGAATACGATGCTCATGCGATCGCCGCCGCCGCCTTGCAAATTACCTATGACAAAACTCGTCCTACCTGGATGCAGTCTGAAGCTGGGGGTGCTGAAGAAGAAAAGATTTCTTCACCAAAGCCAGTTTTACTTAAGCGCGCTCAACAACCACAGCAGCAACAACTACCCTCTGTATCAAAAAACGGCTAACTAGGCATGGAGGAAGAAAGTTAATTTCTTCCCCATTATCTGCTAATGAAGCCAAGGACGGCTAATTTGTTCTAGTTCTGCAATTTCATCATCTGTTAGTTTCCAGCCTAGCGAGCCAGCATTTTGCTGAACTTGCTGGGCTGTTTTTGCACCCGAAATTGCGACGACATTACCTTGACTAATCAGCCAATTGAGGGCTACTTGGGCGGGAGTGCGATCGCGCAAGTCACCAATTTGTCTTAACAGCGCTACTACTGGTTCAATTTTTTCTAATCCCGCTTTACTAAATTGGGGATCTAAGGATCTAGCGCCTGTGGGTTTTTCGGAACTATGGGGGCGATATTTACCTGTTAATCTTCCTTGGGCTAAGGGGCTATACGCAAGCAAAGTTACCCCTAATTGTTTGGCTGTGGCAGTTATCCCGCTACTTTCAATTTGTCTAGTTAATAGCGAGTAGCGAACTTGATTTACAGCTAGAGGTACGCCGCGACTAGCTAAAGTTTTGTGTGCTTCTTGCATTTGCTGGGCGGAATAGTTGCTTACACCAACAGCGCCAATTCTACCGCGCTGAACTTCATCTGCTAAGGCATTCATGAGGGTTTCTTGGCTCATCAAAAAGCTAAAGGGCCAATGTACTTGATACAAGGCTACTTGCTCTACTTGGAGACGTTTTAGGCTCTCTGTAAGCGCATCCGAGACAGATTGAGCGGTAAATCGCCAAGGTAAGGGGCCGAATTTAGTTGCAATTATCGCACTGCGATCGCTTTGCTTCATGAATTGCCCTAAAAGTTCTTCCGACAACCCCAAACCATAGATTTCTGCCGTATCAAAGAAAGTTGTACCCGCTTCTAGGGCGGCGTTAAAAGCTTCTTTTAGCTGTTTTTCGTCGTAATCGCTACCATAGCTCCAAAACAGCTTGTCTCCCCAAGCCCAAGTCCCAATACATAATGGTGACACGGCTATACTACTTCGACCTAATGTAATTGTTTCCATTATCACCTTTACACTTGTTTACATTTTTCTAGTGTAACTTTGTAGTTTGTGATCTGGGAGCGGTAAGGAATGCGCCGCAATAAACCGGAAAATAACATAGCTGATGCGATCGCCGAATATCTAAAAAACAAAAGATATAAGATTGAAAGCGATCATATTTCCCTATAACTTTGTTGTTTAAGAAGTCGCGTTACCTTTTTATATCAACTTCCACTATCGTAATAAGGAAGAATCGCATCATCTTGAGGAAAATATTTGTATATAAAATAAGCTATCAAGGGAATAGTTAAAGCTATCAAAAGAATTCGTTGACCTAACAATGGTTGAATTGAGTTTTGATAATCACTAACTGAAATAAAGGATGCTCTTTCAATTAGTGACTTGCTAAAAAAATTTAAAACATTGTGAATTGCAACTGCAATACCATAAAAACAGTTAGAAAGAATTGGGGTAAGTAAATTGCGGGTTTTATAATATAAACTTGAAAGCATAATGCCCTCGATAAATAGAGGGATAACAGCATTAAGATCTAGATGAAGAACTGCAAATAGTAAAGACGAGGTCAAGACTCCTGATTTTACTCCCTATTTAATTGACCATTTTTGTAAAATTATTCCTCGAAAGAGTAACTCTCCGATTAAAGGAGCTAAAACAATTGACAACGTACTATACACTAAGATTTCGGGAATATTAGTAAAGGGCTTTTTATTAATATAGTATTCTACATAGCTGGGAAAAATAAACGATAAATTGTATAAGAGGAAAGAGCTTAATCCGCTGCGAAAAACATAAATTACAATAGTAAAGAATAGAGCTAATTTGATACTTAAATTGTTTTTATAATTAAAAATATTGTTAATAACAGTTTTTTCTTGCAAGTTATTGAACAAGATAGCCGTCAGGCAAAAGTAAGAGATAACCCTCCTAAGAGATTAAAACTTAAATTTCTGGTCAGGTTAGGAAAATTCCAATTATTTAATAAACAAAACAGTAATGTTATCAAATATAAGATTACTGGGATAGCAAGCATATAAGATAAAGTTAATTCTGGAATATTAATTTTAATAAAAGGTTGAGCAGATAAATTTTGATTGTGCGAAGACTGCGTAGAAACTATGTTTTTGTTGTTAGGAATAAGTAAGATAACTGATAAGCCAAATATACTTAATAATCCAAGCCATCCTAACTTAGATGAATATCCCTTACTTTTGGTATAGAGGCAACATCCTTTAACGAAAAATATATAGCCTACTAAAAGTAAACCAATTAATAAAAAGAATATTATCAAAGACAAAACAAAAGGTAACTTGTTTAGAGTTTTTGCAAATACCATCGTTGCAATTAGTGGGACATATTTTATAGCGAGTCCCAACATAATTAGATTAATAGCTTTTTCTTTACTAATTTGCATCATTTTTCACAGATTGGCGATTGCTCCTGAAAGTCGATCTTAGGAGTCCACTATTATGACTTCAATATTTGCGATCGCCAACTAGAGTAAAATTGGTACAAATTGAATAGCTAGATATGAGAAGAAACTATGACATCTCTAGATTCATTGGTATGCCTGCAAGAACGAACAGCTTTAGGTATTCTCTCGCCAACGGTACTAGAGGCAATTTCCGCTGTTATTAAAGAACAAATAATTCCCGCAAATACGCGCTTAATTGAAGAAGATACTAATCCAGTTGCATTATATATTCTCATTCAAGGGCAACTAGAAAGTAATCGCATTAATCAATTGGCTCCCACTGCTCCCTATGGTTTTTTACCTGGAGCGGTTATAAACTTGCAAGAATTGCTATTAGAGCAACAAGCCGCGCAAACAGTAACTACTTTAAGCGAATGTCATTTGTGGACGATTCCCGCCGCTACCTTTAGGCAATTAGTCGCTCAATATCCAGAAATTGCTTAAGCTTTCTCCCGCCAACTTGCTCAAGAATTAGCGCAACTAACTACAGCTTTTAGTTACGAACAAGAGCGCTCCGTCGCTTTACGTCCTTATGTAGTAACTAAAGCTCAACGGGGAATTGTGGGGACAAGTCGCTATGCGGTACGTTTGCGCCAACAAATTAGACAAGCGGCAGGCGATCGCAAATCTGTATTAATATTTGGGGAGCCAGGTTTAGAAAAAGATAACATCGCCGCCTTAATTTACTTTGGCTCACCTCACAGGCGCGAACCAATTATTAAAGTCAATTGCGGTATTTTGCCAACTAGCGGCGCAGACTTATTTAGACGCACAGGCGGTAAGCCAGGATTGCTGGAATGGCTAGGAAACGGTACTTTAATTCTCAACAATATTCAAGAATTACCCCCCGAATTAGTCCCAACTTTAGCTCAATTGCTAAGAACTAACACTTATACCCCCGTTAGTCGTAATGATGCCGCCGAAACCCAGACTTCTAGCGCCCGAATTTTGATTGTTTCGGAAACCACGCAGCCAACAATTGAACGCTGTACCCTTGACATCCTCCTCAGCCTGAAGGCGTGAGGATTCCCAGACAGTCGAACAAGTTTAGCTGTTCATACTTCTGATGGGTTGACAGTTCAACAGGAAATGCCTCAATCGAGGTCTTATACTCCCTCCGTGTCCGTTTAGAGTCGTGGATATGTCCTACCCCGACTTGTTCTATTCTCCTGGCGGCGTTTCCGTCCCTGTCGCTCTGGGAGTTGCAGTTGATGCAAACTATCTCTCGCACCGATAGGTCTAGCTTGCCCCATCTATATCCGCAGTCGCTACAGACTTGGCTTGTTGGCTCCCATCGACTGATGACAACAAACTCACGTCCGAACTTATTTGATTTAGCCTCACACATCGTCCTAAAATCTCGCCATCCAGCTTGACTTATAGCCCTGGATAGACAACGATTTTTCAGCATTCCACTTACGTTTAAGTCTTCCAGAGCAATAGTTTGGTTCTCACTTACTACTTTGGTTGACAATTTGTGCAAGAAATCTTTGCGTTTATCTGCTTGTTTTGCCTTTAATTTAGCTACTTCTAAACGCATCACTTCACGACGCGCCGAGCCTTTCTTCCTTCTTGCTAATTTGCGCTGCGCTTTTCTAATGAGGCGTTCTAGCGGTAAATAATCAGGACTATTAACTGCCTCGCCACTACTCAAATAAGCAAAAGTTTTTAAACCTAAATCGATGCCTATTGAAGGATTAATGAAGGGTATTGTAACAGTACGGGCTTCTACCACAAAACTTAAAAAGTACCGTCCAGCCCTATCCTTAATAGCCGTTACAGAGCTAGGCTCAGATGGCAACGGACGTGACCAAACAGTTTTAAGTAGCCCAATTTTAGCTAAATAAACTTTCCCCTTCTTAATAGAAAAGCCACCTTTGCGAAACCTTGCAGTCTGTCGGTTGTCCTTCTTTTTAAATTTAGGTGGCTTAACTTTAATCCCTTTTCTTTTACCCTTAAGAGAATCAAAAAAGTTCTTATAAGCTACTCCTAAATCTGCTATAGATTGCTGCAAAGGTATGTTTGAAACTTCGCTCAACCATTCCCGCTCTTGTGTCTTTTTAGCCTGAGTAATGCAGACTTTTTGCAAGTCCCCGTTACTTGGTAGTTTCTCTGACTTTAGGCACAATGCCAGCGCATTATTATAACCAATTCTGCAACAGCCAAATACTCTTGCAAGTTCTTTTCGCTGTTGGGCGGTTGGATAAATTCTATACTGGTATCGTGCTTTCATGAGGCATCTTTGCGGATGATGCACTCCTCCACAAAATGCCGTACTAGTATTATAAGTAGGTCTGTACCCCTTTGTAAAGATGTATCGTAGAGAAAGACATAGCGTTACCGATTTAAAAATTCATTTAGTCTGTGTAACTAAGTACCGTAAATCAGTTTTCACAGGTGGGCGTTGCTGAAAGAGTAATGAATTAAGCTGACACAAGAACTGTGCGATATTTCAAATAGTGGAGCAGTAGACGCAAGGAACATTTCAACATTTCAATCGACTTGGAGTAGCAAAGTGTTTGGCGGTGGAGTCGCGCCAAATAATGCCTCAGCCTTGTGTTCTCTCCTTCAATACGTGTCCTATAGGTCTTACTCACAATCTGGTCGCCCTCTTCAATGAACATCGGATAAACTTTCCCTCCATCGGTGACGGAGAAGAAACAGTGCCAGCATTTGACAATCTGCCACAACCACTGAAAGGTGGCTGCACTACGGTCGCCTACAACCCATGCCAAAATCCCAGCTTGTTTGTGGTTAACTGCCGTCCCAATCCAAAGCTTGTTACTCGGCGTTGCCCACAAACCTCTGCAATTCATCTAGGTCGCTAATCTCTGGGATCTCCTCTTCTAGGGGAGCCTCTGGCAATCGATGCCCAGCCGCTTGAATCCAACGCATCACAGTGGTGTGATGAATTTGGGTGACTCGTTCAATGCCACGCAGCCCCATGCCATTGAGATACATCTTGATGCACAGTTGTTTAATCTCATCCCAGTAGCGCCAGGAGCGATAGGATTCGAGGAATTGACGACCCCATTGCTTACACTTGTAGCACTGTCGCTCACGGCGATAACCATTTTTGCAAGTTTGTGTAGAGTTGCAGTTAGGTCATTTCATTGGATTTCATTCTGCACTATCTAGCATTATACTTGCAGCAACGCCCACAGGTGAGAGCTTAATGTTGGTGGAAGAATCTTTAGAGAAGTAGCTCTGAAGATGAACTTTAAGATTTTGGAGTTTAACGGGGAGGGCAATCATGTTCACGCTTTGATAGAATACCCTCCTAAGTTATCCATATCGCAGATAGTGAACTCTTTAAAAGGTGTTTCTAGCCGTAAGTATGGGCAAGCAGGATATAAAAAACCCCACGCCGAATCGTTGTGGAGTCCTAGCTATTTTGCGGTTTCAGTTGGTGGCGCGCCTATTGAAGTCCTAATAAAATATATAAAAGAGCAAAGCCGCCCTGAAAGTGCGGGGCTTGTATCCCATTAATTCCGGTCACAATATCAAAGTTCCACCGTTGCGGGTGCGGAAAACTGATATTAAAGCGCAAGTAGATTACTATATTAGCCTTTACTGTCAAGGGGGCGCAGACCCAATGTCAGCGCCAGCAAAACCGCTTCCAGCACCACCACTGTAGTAGTTAGATTGGCAAGGGGGACGTATAAAGTCAAGCGCGATCGCTCGTCTACAATTTGATTGCTTCTAGAAGCAGGTAAGCTTGAATCTAGAGCTTAAGAATCAGGCATCTGGTTTCCCCATCTTGTCTCAAGCTCTAGATTCTTTAATTATGTTTGAGTACCCAAGGCAGGGATTTCCACATAAATCATTTTTTAGCTCGGCAACAAGAGGAAAATATAACTTGACGAGTTGCCTACTGCTCTTGTAGCTTTTAGAGCATATATTGAAGACCTATCGGTGTGACCTATTATGTGTGGAATCGTTGGCTATATCGGCACTCAAGCAGCAACACAAATTTTACTTTCGGGGTTAGAAAAATTAGAGTATCGGGGCTACGATTCTGCCGGAATTGCCACAGTTTTAGAAGGACAATTGCATTGCGTCCGCGCCAAAGGTAAGTTATTCAATTTACGAGACAAATTAGAAAAAATTGAAAACCCTGCCAAAATCGGTATTGGACATACTCGCTGGGCTACTCACGGGAAACCCGAAGAATACAATGCTCATCCGCATATGGATACCAATAAGCGATTGGCAGTGGTACAAAATGGCATTATTGAAAATTACCGCGAATTGCGTGACGAGTTAAAGCAACTAGGGCATGAATTTCGCTCTGATACCGATACTGAAGTTATCCCTCATCTAATTGCTCAGTATTTGCAGGCAGACAATTCTTTTTTAGAGGCGGTGCGGCAAACTGTAAATAAACTTAAGGGGGCTTTTGCGATCGCAGTTATTAATGCTGATTACCCCGATGAATTGATTGTTGCTCGTCAGCAAGCGCCTTTAGCGATTGGTTTTGGACAAGGAGAGTTTTTTTGTGCTTCCGATACTCCGGCATTAGTTGCCCATACAAGGGCAGTATTGAGCTTAGAAAATGGCGAACTAGCAAGGCTTACACCTCTAGGAGTAGAAGTTTATAGCTTCAGTGGCGATCGCCTTAAAAAACACCCCCGTACTTTAAGCTGGAATCCGGTAATGGTGGAAAAGCAAGGTTTTAGGCACTTTATGCTTAAAGAGATATACGAGCAACCAGGAGTGGTTAGAGCCGTATTAGAAGCTTATCTAGATGCCGCAGATACGATCAATTTGGGACTACCAGAGACTTTAGGGGCTGATATTGAAAATATCCAAATTGTTGCTTGTGGTACTAGCTGGCACGCAAGTTTAGTCGGGAAATATTTATTAGAACAAGTCGCGGGTATTCCTACTAATGTTCAATACTCCTCAGAATTTCGCTACGCGCCGCCACCTGTCACCGCTAACACTTTAACTATTGGCGTTACTCAATCAGGAGAAACGGCGGATACTATAGCTGCTTTGACAATCGAAAAAGAACGCAGGATAGGTTTAAAACCAGCTTATCAGCCGCGTCTATTGGCGATTACTAACCGCTTAGATAGTTCTATTGCTGCGATCGCTAATGAAATAATTGACACTCATGCAGGCATTGAAATCGGCGTTGCTGCAACTAAAACTTTTATTGCTCAACTTTTGGCTTTTTACTTACTGGCGTTAGATTTAGGCACTCGTCGGCAAACAATATCGGCGCAAAGACTGGCAGAAATTATTGCTGGTTTGCGTCAGTTACCCGCCCAAATAGAGCTAATTTTGGAAAGTCAAGAGCGGTATATTGAAGAATTGGCGCATCAGTTTACAGAAACCCATGACTTTATATTTGTAGGGCGGGGGTTAAATTTTCCGATCGCTTTAGAAGGAGCATTAAAGCTTAAAGAAATTAGTTATATTCATGCGGAAGGCTATCCGGCGGGAGAGTTGAAACATGGGCCGATTGCGCTATTAGATGCCAAAGTTCCGGTAGTTGCGATCGCTATTCCTGGTAGTGTCTACGAAAAAGCTTTATCCAATGCCCAAGAAGCTAAAGCCCGCGATTCAAGGTTAATTGGCGTGGTGCAAATGGACGATCCCCAAGCGGCGGAAACTTTTGACGATATGATTCCTATCCCCAAAGTAGACGAATTGCTTTCCCCAGTTTTAACAGTAATTCCTTTACAATTATTGGCTTACCATATCGCCGCGCGGCGAGGTTTGGATGTAGATCAGCCGAGAAATTTGGCAAAATCCGTAACGGTAGAGTAGTTTTTAGTAGCATTGGACTTAATAATTTGCAACTGATTCTTACAAAGCTCACAACGGCTGTATCAATTTTTGACTAGACGGTCATGAGAGGATGTGTGCGGTTCGTTTCTGTGAAACTAATCTGACAAGATTAGGAGATCAGAGCCTTTATGCCGCTTGAGCGCAAGCTCAAAAAAGATAGTAGAGAGATAACTTCAGTTAGGTGTGAGTGCGTCAAATAATTACAAGTCTCACCTGCTATGGATGGCGTGATCCCAATACTGCCCACACGGACAGAGAATAATACTCTAAAAGTGAAGCTGGGAACAGAACGAGGATAACAAACCTGAGATGGGGGTAACTCGTAAGTGGTAAATACGTCATGGTTAGGCATTAGCCGAACTCTCGGAAAAAGCGTCCAACTCATATGTCTCCTTTAGCCAGACTCACTACTACTGCTAGTTGCTGACTGAAGGCGGACACTATACTCACAAAATTTTGGTACTTATTACAGGTCTGTGTGACTGTTCCTTTGATGCTTTTGCCCTCTAGGGCTAACCAATGGTTTTGTTCTAGGTCTATCTTTTAAGCGGCTCATTGATTGAACAATTTCACAAACTCCCCATAGTCTATATCCATCTTTACTGGCTGGATTGTCGAATGGGAGAGCGATCATTTTTTATGGATTTTCCCTGTCTCTATTAACCCACCAGGAACACTGTTAACAAAATCTCTCTATCCTCGGTAGCCGATGTAACTGCTCACATCAATACTGTTGCACTATTTATAAGGGATGTCTTTGTCCATCCTTGGTGCGACAGTCCAATGCTTGTTTGAGCTTTGCTATTAATTGGCTACTCATGGGTTTTCTTCTCCCCACTACGCTTTTAGTTTATCTTTATCCTAGGGAATGAAACACCCCTGCTCTTGAAAAAGGGGAGCTAGGAGGAGATCAAGTCTCTGTCTACTCTCCCAAAAATTTAGCAATCAATCCTCGAAAAACAAAAATTGTTAAACCTCAAATTATAATTTTATGAAACTAAACACTGTATAGGTTTTAAAACTACAAAAATGGTCAATGCTTTTAAAATTAACGTATTTTGGATTATATTTGCTAGTTTAATAATTTCATTTTCTTTGACAGTATTTTCAAACTGGGTATTATTAGGATCTATTTGGTTTGCGGTATTTTTTATTTTTAGATTATCCAATCTAGAAAAAAATCTGTCTAGTAGCGAACATAGATTATATATAATCACAGCTTTTGTATTTCCTATAATCGAAACCTGGCTAACTTGGATGATTCAAAAGAATATCATTCCCTATTCCTGGTTTTGGCTCAATCGATTAGAACATTTTTGTTCGGCAGTAGGAGTTAGCATCATTTTATTACCCATATATATCAATATTTGGCATAGTTTAAAATGGTGGCAAAATCTGATTTTTATATTAGGTTTAATTTGCTTGATTGGCAACTTAAATGAGTTTTTTGAATTTTTCTTGCGAGTATGTTGTCAGCCAATTAGTGACAGTAAGTTTGCACTTTATTATTCAGATACTATATACGACATGGGTGTAAACTTGATAGGTGGATTTGTGGGATTTTTAATTATAAAATTGAATGTTAGAGCGTTATGAAACAGCCTAAAGTAATTTTTTTAGATGCCGTTGGTACGTTATTCGGCGTTAAAGGCAGTGTTGGTAAAGCTTATGCAAATATTGCGGGACAATTTGGTGTTGAGGTATCTGAAACAGCAGTAAATGCGGCGTTTTTAAAAAGCTTTGCGGCTGCGTCACCGCCAATATTTCCAGGAGTAAAACTTGAGGACATTCCTAATTATGAATTTGAATGGTGGCAAATGGTAGCTTTAGAAACATTTCAACAAGTAGGAGCCGTTAACCAATTTGCAGATTTCTCTAAGTTTTTTGAACAACTTTACAGCCACTTTGCTACAGCTAAACCTTGGCTTTTGTACGAAGATGTTATACCTACTTTAAAAAGTTGGCGAAAAAGAAACATTGAATTAGGTATAATATCAAATTTTGACTCGCGGCTTTATTTAGTTTTAGAATCTTTACATATAATCGACTTTTTTACATCTATTACTATTTCTACTGAAGTGAGTGCCGCAAAACCAAATAAACAAATTTTTACAGATAGTTTAAATAAGCATAACTGCCAAGCTGCCGACGCATGGCACATTGGCGATAGTTTTAAGGAAGATTATCAAGGAGCAATGGCGGCAGGAATAAAAGCAATCTTAATTAAGCGTCATTAAATACAGCCACTCATTAATCTGTCTAGCTAAAACAACTATTTTCGGCATAACAAAGAGTAAAGTATAAACAAATAAATTTATCTGGCGATTTAGTTATGTTAAATAGCCCCTCAAAACGTACTGCTGATTACGCCAACGTGCAATCTATCCCAGAAATATGGGCGATCGCAATTCAAAATTTTGGCGATACAATTGCCCTAAAAGATCCCCACGTCCAGCCCGAAGTAGTTTTAACTTATAGTCAGTTATACCAACAGATTGGGCAGTTTGCCGCCGGATTGCAAGCATTGGGAATCAAAATGGGCGATTGCATTGCCTTATTTGCCGAGAATCAACCACGCTGGCTCGTTGCCGATCAAGGTATCATGACCGCAGGGGCAATAAATGCCGTCCGGGGAGCGCAAGCCGACCGCGAGGAGCTACTATATATCCTCTCTCATAGCGATAGCGTAGCGCTGGTAGTGCAAGACAAAGCAACACTGCAAAAACTGCTAACTGATAGCAAACTCCCCGTAAACTTGGCAATTTTACTCTCTGACGAACAGCCACTAGAAATTGCGAATACAAAAATCCTTAACTATTCTCAGGTGACTTCTTTAGGTGCAGGTCATAGTTTACAACCCGTGCAACACCATAAAGAAGATTTAGCTACTTTGATGTACACTTCTGGCACTTCAGGGCAACCAAAGGGAGTTATGCTCAGTCATCGTAACTTGTTATCCCAGGTTTTTGGCGCGAGTGCGGTAGTTGAGCCGCAGCCAGGGGAAGTAGTCATGAGTATTTTACCGATTTGGCACTGTTACGAGCGCAGTTTTGAATACTTTATTCTCGCTCACGGCTGCACGCAGGTATACACAAATATTCGTTACGTCAAAAAAGACTTTAAAGACTTTAAACCCTCTTATATGGTGGGTGTGCCGCGATTATGGGAGTCTATTTACGAAGGCGTACAAAAGCAATTTCGAGAGCAACCTACTAATAAACAACGTTTAATTAACTTTTTCTTTGCTCAAAGTCAACGCTATATTATGGCGCGTCGCCTCGTCCAAGGCTTAGATTTAAACAATCTTTCCCCCTCAGTATTTGCAAAAATTTGGGCGAGTATACTATTGACTCCTTTAGGTTTGATTCATCAGTTAGCAGACAAAATAGTATACAAGCAGGTACGAGAAGCAACGGGAGGAAAAGTTAAGTTTTTAGTAAGTGGTGGCGGTTCGATTGCGGAACACTTGGAGGATTTCTACGAAATTATTGGCGTTGACATTTTAGGCGGTTACGGTTTAACGGAAACCTCTCCTATTACTCATGTGCGGCGGACTTGGCGCAACTTGCGCGGTGCTGATGGTCAACCTTTACCCAATACTGAAACACAAATTGTCGAACTTGAAACACATCTACCTCTACCTGTGGGCAAAAAAGGCTTAGTGATGATTCGTGGAAATCAAGTAATGCAAGGTTATTACAAAAATCCTGAAGCTACTGCAAAGGTAATTAATTCTCAAGGTTGGTTTAATACAGGAGATTTGGGCTGGGTTTCAAGTCAAAACGATTTAATTATTACTGGACGGGCTAAAGATACTATTGTTTTGAGTAATGGGGAAAATATCGAGCCGCAACCAATAGAAAATGCTTGTTTGCGATCGCCTTATATTGACCAAATTATGTTAGTCGGGCAAGATATGCGATCTCTAGGCGCTTTAATTGTCCCCAACGAAGACGCTTTGCAACAATGGGCCGCTACCCAAAAAATAGAAATATCTGCTAATAACCTCGATATTAAAGCAATTCAAGACTTATATCGGCAAGAGTTGAACCGAGAAGTTCAAAGTCGCCCTGGTTATCGCCCTGATGAGCGAATTAGTACCTTTAAGCTAATTGGTGAACCTTTTTCAATTGAAAATGGCACAATGACTCAAACATTGAAGATCAAACGATCTGTTGTGATGGATCGCTACCACGATATTATTGACAAGATGTTTGCTTAAAGCAAGTTAAAAGTAGTAATTGTGCTGTGATTCTATGGATATTTCCCCCACTCAACTGACCCTAAAACGCCCGATCAATGTCAAAGCTGTAGTAACTCCACGTTGGAAAGACGAAATTCAGCAACAATTGCAAGGTCAAATTAACCAAGTAGACGGTCAATTGCAGCAATTAGATATGCAAGGACAAAGAGCAATTTTAGAAATTCAAAAGCAAAGCCTGCAACCCCCAGGCCCGCAGACGCTACAACAAATTGAAGGTATCCAAATTCAAGTCAATGAGAAAAAAAGCGAACTATTAGAGCAAAAAAACCAAAGTTTGCAGAATCTCCAGCAAGTGCAGCTATTAGAAATGGAGCAAGAAGTTAACCAATTTCAACTTGAAGGGTTATTTAGCGTTCAACCTGGAGACAACCTAATTAGCAAAATGCAGGTAGAAATTCTCCTGCGCGATGGCATAGTCGAAGAAATCCGGGGAGATATTTAAGCTCCATCCAGACGTTCTACCCGAACGTCTGCGATCGCCTAGAGAGAGATACAATACAAGTCTTCTTTGATAATTAAAATTAATCGCTTATTGCTTCAAGGTTACAAATGATTCACGAAGTATTTATGCCTGCTTTGAGTTCCACCATGACGGAGGGCAAAATTGTCTCTTGGGTAAAGTCGCCAGGGGACAAAGTAGAAAAAGGCGAAACAGTGGTAGTAGTGGAATCAGATAAAGCGGATATGGATGTAGAAACCTTCTATGAAGGTTATATAGCAACTATCTTAGTAGAATCTGGCGCTACGGCTCCTGTAGGGAGTGCGATCGCTCTAATTGCCGAAACTGAAGCAGAAATTGCGATCGCCAAGCTTCAAGCTACTCCAAGCAATGCTACAACTTCTCCTGGACAAATGGCAGATATTGCTAACACCATAGAAACTCCTACTCCCGCACAAAATGGCTCAAAGGCTGAGAATGGGCGAATTATGGTTTCCCCGCGCGCCCGTAAGTTAGCTAAAGAAATGAAAGTCGATTTAAGTAGCCTGTCAGGTAGCGGTCCTGGTGGGCGTATCGTAGCTGAGGATGTAGAAGCGGCGGCAAATATTAGCACACCCACTCCTACCCCTGTAGCGCCGTCTCCGGTAGTGTCCCCACCTCCTGTACCTACTCAACAAGTTGCTCCTAGTACTGTTGCCGCAACGCCGGGTCAAGTAGTAGCAATGAACACGCTGCAAAACGCGGTAGTGCGAAATATGATGAATAGCTTGCAAGTACCAACTTTTCATGTAGGTTATACCATTACTACCGAGGGGTTGGATGCGCTGTACAAGCAGATTAAGTCTAAAGGCGTGACGATGACGGCGTTACTTGCAAAAGCCGTTGCTGTGACTTTACAAAAGCATCCTTTAGTTAATGCCAGCTACTCGGAGCAAAAAATTGTTTATCATCCCAATATCAATATTGCTGTAGCGGTAGCTATGGATGATGGTGGATTAATTACGCCCGTATTGCAAAATGCTGATAAGGTTGATATTTATTCCTTGTCTCGCAACTGGAAATCTTTAGTTGAAAGAGCTAGAGCCAAGCAGTTACAACCAGAGGAGTACAATAGTGGTACTTTTACTTTGTCGAATCTGGGAATGTTTGGTGTAGATCGCTTTGATGCGATTTTGCCTCCCGGACAAGGCTCGATTTTAGCTATTGGTGCAGCGCGAAATCAAGTTGTAGCAAGCCCTGATGGTCTGCTGGGCGTAAAATCACAAATGCAGGTAAATATTACTTGCGATCACCGGATTATTTATGGCGCTACGGCGGCGGCATTTTTGAAGGATTTGGCAAAATTGATTGAAACAAATGCTCAGTCTTTAACTCTTTAGATTGTGGTTATTTAAAAAACTTGGGGTAAAGAACTCCAAGTTTTTCTATTGTTAAAGGTAATTAAGGTAATTTTTGCGATCGCCTGATCGCCTGTCGGAGTTTTTGGTTTAACATTACTGATAGAAATTTATTGATAGCATGGCAAAGGTCAAGTTATTGTGAAGTACCAGTAATGTCACTTAAAACTTTTTATATTAGAGTTACATTAAGTCAGTGAGTTTACCAATTAAAATTTTTTATATTAGAGTTACATTAAGTCAGTGAATTTACCAATAAATATGCAGACTTTACCCGCAAAGACTTCCGCTTGGCAAAAACTAAAAGCTCAAGAAATCAATTGCGCCCAAGCGCTACAACTTCTGGTAGACGAACAAGGAACAGTAAATCAAGCCTTGCTCGACCGGGATGTGAGCTTAAGATTTTTACGACACTTTAGCGATCGCAATTCTTTACCCCCAGCAATTCCTTTATTGTTGTGGCGCGGCTGTTATTACTTAGGTAGTCCAGTTAATTTAAGCCCAGAAATAATTAGTAATTTGGGCGATCGCACTGACAGCCAGATCAAAGTTGTTCCTATTTCTGATAAAAGTTACCGCGCCTGGTTTCACACTCAAAATCTTAATGTAAATAATCTTAGCTCGGCTCCTTTAGTCAACCCCCTAACGGGAGAGTATGAGCAAGAAAATATTAGTGAAACCACCGAACTGTATCTTTCCAAAGCTGCCGATCAAATTGGGCGGATTAAAACCCTGATTTCTGGAGCCTTGCGTAACCGGGCAAGCGATATTCACTTAGAGCCAATGACCGACGGCTTAAGAGTTCGTTACCGCATTGACGGCGTACTGCGAGACATTACAACCCTTCCTGCCGAACTTAGTCGCAGAGTAATTGTAGCGCTCAAAGTGATGTCTGCTATAGACATTTCCGACAGCCGTCGCCCTCAAGATGGACGTATAGGCGAAAAATATGCCTCCCAGGAAGAAACTGAGCTAGGAATGGATATGCGCGTCAGCACCCTTCCCTGTGTAAACGGTGAAAAAGCTGTTATTCGTTTGCTACCGAGAAAAAATCCTTTTTCAGACATCAATAATTTAGGATTTTCTCAAGAAACTTTAACAATTTACAAAAGCTGGTTAAAGCAGCCCCAAGGGATGGTTATTCTCACAGGCCCAACAGGTTCAGGGAAAACTAGCACTCTGTACACCAGTTTGCAAGCGGTGGCTAACGAACATATTAATGTAGTGACTGTAGAAGATCCGGTAGAGTATTTACTGCCCCGGATTACTCAAACTCAAGTCCATGAAGCGGCGGGAATGACCTTTGCGGCAGGGTTACGGGCAATTTTGCGCCAAGATCCTGATGTAATCATGGTAGGAGAAATCCGCGACGCAGAAACGGCAGAAACGGCGGTGAGAGCGGCTTTAACCGGACACTTAGTATTGACTACCTTGCACACCAACGACGCTGTAGGGGCAATTCCCAGACTCAAAGACATTGGGCCTGACCCTGCCTTATTAAGCGATGCTTTGCTCGGAATTGTCGCCCAGCGCCTAGTACGTCGTGTTTGTTTTCATTGTGCTGCGCCTTATACACCAACTCCAAAAGATTTAAAAATTCTGGGTTTACAGCAAAAATTTGGTACGTGGCGTAAAGGCGTTGGTTGTCAAGCTTGTTTTAATTCTGGTTATTTGGGACGAGAGGTGATTGTAGAGTTGCTAGATATTGATGAAACTGTGCAAGAAATTATTTATGAAGGTAGTATTACTCAATTGCATCAGTACCTCAAAAATATTAGTTTTTCCTCTTTTAGAGTGGCGGCCATTGAAAAAGTTACCAGTGGATTAACTACAGTAGAGGAAATAATGCGCGTATTACCGCGTAGTTCACTCAATAGAAAAACCTCTAACCAAAACTTGCAAAGTCGGATAGAGTCATCAGTAGCCGTTAATTAAACCCCGTAGCAGTTAATTTTCCCTAGGATTCAAGTGAAAAAGGTTTTGAGAAATCTTTAAATTGTTAGGAAGCTAATACGCTAAATGTTGTTGGCTTCCGGTTACTTGCTATTAAATAAAACCTAAACTTGTCTTAACTGTATATCTCATTTTTATTTTCAAATCAAGATAAGTTTAGGCTCCTTTGCCTTTGTTTGGCGCTCAATAAAAAAATCGCATAACTTTAGCTTGATAAGGTATGCGATTTATTAGTAAACTTTAAGATTACTAACATTCTGTGCCAAGCACGAATAAAAAATAATTGTTGAAGTTTATGAGGAAAATTAGTTATGGAATTTTATTGTTATTTTCTCTATCTTTTACCGCTTGTTCCTCTAACGTAGCTGAACCCATAAAAACAGAAATAAAACCTTTAGTTACTGGCGCAATTCCTGACCAAAATCCAGAAAAATTACAGCGCCAATATAGTAAGTTAAGTGCTTATTTAGAAAAAGAATTAGGCGTAAGCGTTATCTATAAACCCGTGACTGATTATACCGCCGCCGTCACCGCTTTTAAAGTAGGCGATTTAGATTTAGTTTGGTTTGGAGGTTTGACGGGAGTTCAAGCACGGTTACAAGTAAAAGGTGCTGAAGCGATCGCCCAACGGGATATAGATGCAAAATTCCATAGTGTATTTATTGCTAATAAAAATACGGGTTTAAAACCCATTAAAAATTCTGCCGATTTTCAGCAATTAAAAGGACGTACTTTTACTTTTGGGAGCGAGTCTTCTACTTCTGGGCGCTTGATGCCACAATACTTTTTACAACAAGTTGGAGTTAATCTTAAAGATTTTAAAGGCGAGGCGGGGTTTTCTGGAGATCATGATAAAACTATCAAACTTGTAGAATCTGGTAGTTATAATGTTGGGGCGGTAAATGAAAAAATTTGGTTGAAAAGGGTAGCAGCTAAAGAAGTCGATTTAAACAAATTAGTGGTGATATGGCGATCGCCTGCTTACTACGATTACCACTGGCTAATTAACCCCCAAGTTAAGCAGCGCTATGGCGCAGATTTTGTAACTAAAGTTCAAAATGCTTTACTAAAACTAGATCCTGCTATTCCCGAACATAAAGAAATTCTCGAACTATTAGATGCTAATAAGTTTGTAACTACTCAAAACTCTAATTATGCCCAAATAGAACAAGTGGGTAGAGAAATTGGCAAGATAAAATGACCTTTTTGTCAAGCTTTAAATGTTTCGGTGCTTAACAAAAATAATTAAAAAACTATTGCTTTTTGACTTGTGATGTCATAATATAGTAATTGTATTTGTATACCTAAATGCTTACTAGAAGTAAGTAATTAGGGCGTAGAGGAAAATTTCCTCTGCGCGGAAACTGATAGATCGAGCAGATGATAGAAAAAACTAATAATATCGCTGCTAATCAATTAAGAAATCCCATTTTTGAACTTAAAAACGTTACTAAAAAGTTTGGAAACGTTTTAAGCCTTAGAAATATTAATTTGACAGTTTATCCCGGCGAAAGAGTCGCTTTAGTTGGTTCTAGCGGTGCGGGGAAAAGCACGTTAATAAACTTGCTGAATGGCACAATGAACCCAACTACGGGGGAAGTGTGGGTATGGGGGCAGAATTTAGCGAGTTTAAAATCTGCGTCGGTGCGGCAGATTCAAAGGCAAATAGGGACGATTTACCAGCAATTGCATTTAGTAGATAACCTGCAAGTAATTCATAATGTGAATGCGGGGCATTTGGGGAGGTGGTCGTTATGGCAAGCAGCTTTTTCGCTAATGTTCCCATTGGAAGTTACGACAGCGACTCGTGCTTTGAGTCAAGTAGGGATTGTTGAGAAGTTGTATCAAAGGTGCGATCGCCTGTCGGGGGGCCAGCAGCAGAGAGTAGCGATCGCGCGGGTATTGGTACAAGATCCGGCGGTAATATTAGCAGATGAACCGATAGCGAGTTTAGATCCTGAACGCAGCCGCGAAATTATCGAATTATTGTGTCAATTGAACGCCAAGCTAAATAAAACATTAGTGACAAGTTTGCATGAGTGGGAAGTAGCACGCAAATACTATCAAAGAATTATTGGGTTACAAGACGGACGAGTTTTGTTTGATTGTCCGGCTAAATTGGTAACTTCAGAGATGGTTGATGGGTTATATAAAGCAAACTAAATCGCAAGTAAAGAGTGTTTTTACACTATGGGTACTAGCGGTGATATGGGCATTGCATACGGCGGGAGTATTTAATGGAGAGGTTGTAAATGCTGGTGGCTGGAGCTTAGTAGAGCAGTTTTTGATTGCAGCTATTCATCCTAATTTGAGTCAGGAGTTTTTGCTATTGACTTGGGAAGCGACATTAAAGACATTTGCTTACGCAGTGTGCGGTACCTTTTTAAGTTTAGCGATCGCAATAATTGGCGGAATATTTTGTTCTCAAGTGTGGTGGGAGTCGGTTTTAGGGGTATCTGGGCTACCATGGTTAGGAGTACGGGCGGGTTTAGCGATTCCTAGAGCAATTCACGAATTAATCTGGGGATTATTTTTTATTAATATTATTGGTTTAGATCCGTTAGTAGCAGTGTTAGCGATCGCAATTCCCTTTGGGGCAATTACAGCTAAAGTATTTTCAGAGATTATAGACGAAACACCCCAAAAGCCATTTTTAGCATTGATTAATAGTGGAGTTTTGCCGCTTAATGCTTTTATTTATAGTTTGATTCCTCAAGCCCAGACTAATTTAATTTCCTATGCTTTTTATCGGTTTGAGTGTTCAATTCGGGCGGCGGCGGTATTGGGAATTATTGGCGCGGGGGGGTTAGGTTATCAAATTTTCCTTTCTCTGCAATCTCTGCGTTATGAGGAAATGTGGACTTTATTAATTGCTTTAGTTTTACTTAGTGGGATTACAGATTTTGCTAGTGCGTTAGTACGTCGTCAAATTGGCGCACCTAGTCGGCTAGACTTGAATCGGTTAAAAGGTATAAATAAGAAACAGCCTGAAGCAGGTGTACCTAAATGGGCATTTCTACTAACGGTGATGCCCATTATCTTTTCTTTTTGGTACGTTGACGCAGATTTTAGTAAGCTTTGGACACCGCGTACCGGAGAATTATTAATTGATGTTGTGCAACAGGCGTTTCCGCCGGACTACAGCCAACTGAGCGAGATTTTGAGGCTTTGCGGTCAAACTTTAGCTATGTCGATTTTAGCGATCGCCTTTGCGGGGTGTGGGGGGATAATTTTCTCTTTTCTTGCCGCTAACAACTTACGATTACCAGGGGGAGTAGTAACATTTGTTTCGGCGAGATTTTTCTTACTATTTACTCGCGCTATTCCCGCGCCAATATGGGCATTGATATTTTTATTTGTACTGTTTCCGGGAATATTACCAGGTGCGATCGCCCTTGGCATTCATAACTTAGGAATTTTGGGGCGACTAATGGCGGAAGTTACCGAAAACTTAGACGATCGACTTTTAAAATCTCTTAAAGCGCTAGGTGCTAGTGAGTCTCAAGTATTCTTATACGGAGTTCTGCCCCAAACTATGCCTAAATTTATTGCTTACATCCTTTATCGGTGGGAAGTCTGCATTCGGGCGACAGTAATAGTCGGCTTAGTAGGGGCGGGAGGTTTGGGGCGCTTGCTTACCGAACAATTGAGCAGCTTTGACTATCCTGGAGTAGTTGCTACATTAGTGTGTTTTATTTGCCTGACTTTTCTTGTAGATATAATTAGCGCAACAATTCGGCGAATGCTTTAGTTAAGCTGATTTTAGACCGTGACGCTGCTGCAATTGGTGCATATGATTAAACAAATTCCAGCAATATTGTTCCGGTAAACCGCAAGTAACAGCACCGCGCAGTACAACATTGAAGTACCAATCATTGGGCGCAATTTCTTCGGTTAATTTATCTACAACTATGTAAGTACGAGCATTATTGTACAACTTACCGTTGCAAGCAATATCTACTTGTTCGTGCCTATACCAATTGTGATGGACACCTTCGCGCTCGTCTAAAGCGTAACCCAAGCGTTGCGGTAGTTTGTATAGTACGCCTTCCACAGAGCTTGTTGGGTCTTTAATAATATCTAACACGCCACAGTTGCGAAAAGCGGAATAGCAATAAAAACCTAGTCGGTAGCCAATAAGTGTAGCCGCGCCGACAACATAGATATGAGTTTTTTCACCAAGACTTCGCTTTAAATCTACCGGACACATACAAGAACCGTAAGCAAAGTAGTAGAACATGGGTTCTTGGTGTTGCTGTTTTGGCATCCTTACATTAGTATTTGTCCAATTATACGCTGCCAAAGTATCTTTAAATTGTCCAGCTTGAACGCTCATATCGCCCTGATGATTTTTTACTTAGACAGATTCTAGCAGAACTTTATTGCTAAATACAACTAAATCCCGACCGGAAAACCGTAGATTAGGTATTTTACACAAAAAAGCAGTTCACCGGACGAGACAAACTGCTGAAATTAAAGTGTTGCTAATTAGATATACAAATTCTGGTGTAGAGACGTTGCAATGCAACGTCTCTTTGAATGAGGATTATTACATCATCCCCATACCGCCCATACCGCCCATACCACCCATACCGCCCATACCGCCCATGCCGCCCATGCCGCCCATATCAGGCGCAGGAGCATTCTTTTCAGGCTTCTCAACTACCAAAGCCTCAGTAGTAATTACCATCCCAGCAATAGATCCAGCATTTTGCAACGCCGATCGCACGACTTTAGCCGGATCGATAATTCCAGCCGCAATTAAGTCTTCAAATACACCTGTAGCCGCGTTGTAGCCAATGTTTAAGTCAGTTTCGCGCACTTTTTCCACGATTACTGTGCCTTCTACACCCGCATTATCTGCCATCTGACGCAAAGGAGCGTCTAGACTGCGCCCTACTATATCAGCGCCAATTTTTTCTTCTTCAGTCAAGCTATTTTTAATTTCGTTGATTTGCTTGCTGAGATAAATTAAAGTTGCACCACCACCGGGAACAATACCTTCTTCTACCGCCGCTTTAGTAGCGTTTAAAGCATCTTCAATTCGCAATTTGCGGTCTTTAAGCTCAGTTTCTGTTGCTGCACCAACTTTAATTACGGCTACACCGCCTGCAAGTTTAGCGATTCGCTCTTGGAGTTTTTCGCTGTCGTACTCAGAATCAGTGTCTTCAAGCTGTCTGCGAATTTGACCGATCCGCTTTTCAACTTCGGCGGTATATTCGCCTGTCGCAACAATAGTTGTTGAGTCTTTATCAATGGTAAGTTTACGCGCAACCCCCATCATTTCCAAAGTCACAGCATCCAAAGTTAAGCCGACTTCCTCAGAAATCATTTGTCCGCCTGTTAGCACAGCAATATCTTGTAACAAAGCTTTACGGCGATCGCCAAATCCTGGAGATTTAATCGCACAAGCACTCAATACGCCCCGCGCCTTATTTACTACCAAAGTTGCCAAAGCTTCCCCGTCTACATCTTCAGCAATAATCAGCAATGGTTGCCCAGAACGCGCTACTTTTTCTAGTACCGGAACTAAGTCTTGAATACTGCTAATTTTCTGATCGGCAATTAAAATCCGGGCATTTTCGTACTCTACAACCATCCGCTCGTTGTCGGTAATAAAGTAAGGGGAAATATAACCCCGATCTATTTGCATCCCTTCGACTACTTCTAAATCTGTAGTTAAAGACTTTGATTCTTCTACAGTAATTACACCGTCTGTAGTCACTTTTTCCATAGCTTCGGCAATCATTTTACCGACTTCTTCGTCGTTCCCTGCCGAAACTGTCGCAACTTGAGAAATCGCACTACCTTCAACGGGTTTAGCAATTTGGGCAATTACTTCTACCAATTTGTCAATGGTTTTTTCAATTCCTCGACGCAGACTAACAGGATTTGCACCCGCCGCTACGTTCTTCAAGCCTTCTTTAATCATCGCTTGAGCGAGGACTGTAGCGGTTGTTGTGCCGTCTCCAGCAACATCTTTAGTTTTTGAAGCCACTTCTTGAATTAGTCTTGCGCCCGTATTTTCTAGGGGATCTTCTAATTCAATTTCTTTAGCAACGGTAATGCCATCATTGACAATTTGCGGTGCGCCAAATTTCTTTTCTAGCAACACATTCCGCCCTTTGGGCCCCAAAGTAATGCGAACTGCATCCGCCAAGGCATTAACGCCTCGCTCTAGCGATCGCCGAGATTCTTCATTAAATGCAATAATTTTTGCCATATTCTATTACTCACGCGTTTCTATTAGCCAATTTAGCACTCTCTAGCCTTGAGTGCTAATTATCAAGCATTATAGATTTATTGCGCTTCAATTTCCAAAACTCATTTTGAGCTTATCTGCGGTAGGCAATAAGGATTCTTCTACCCAAACTTAAAAATTTTAACTTGCAATGATGTTTAACTTAGGTTCGAGTATGGCGAGGTGAAAACCTTTTCTAATATCAACACTCAAGTATTTAATCTGTAAATTTTGCCACTGCTGCCAAGCATCGTAGTTGGCGATCGCCAGTTGAGATACTAGAGTAGGAATAGAACGCCCAATATTATCTGGTGACGATTGGGTTAAAAACTCTGTTAAAACATTGCTGTCTTGAATTTTACCGAGAATTTCTTGAATAGCTTTTATATCTTCCAAATAACTAGCATAATTTTCACCGTAGAAATCGCTAAATACTTCCATTTGATAGCGAATGCGCTTAGTTTCTTTTCGCAAATTATGCAACAATCCTCCTTGTTTTGCTAAGATTTTCTCAACAAGTTCTAGTTCTACTATCTTGGCATCGCTACCTACTAGCCAGCCCGGATGCAGCAACAACTTACTTACGTTTGGTAGTAACAAGTCTGGTAATACGGACACAATTGGCATTTTAGCAATTTCCCGATATTCAGGCTGCTGCAACCATTGGTTTAACGACTCTTTTAATAATTTATATTGCTTACTGTGTAGAGTTTCTTTAACTTCTACTAAAGCGGAATGTCGCTGTTTATGTAGATGTAATAAAGCTTTTTCCAAATACTTTTGTTCTTTGGCAGGTAAGCTTGGCTTATAGTCATTTTCTAAAGCATCGCCCAATACATCTAAATCGCGCAACGAGCCTAAAGTTCGCGCAATCTTGCCAATTTTTTTTTCTATTGCTGACTTGGGCAATTTTAAAGCTGGATAAAATCCTGTTACTGCACTCCTTAAGCGCCTCATTCCCACACGCATCTGATGTAAGTCTTCAGGGTTTTTACCTGTAAGTACATCTTTTTCGTGCTTAACAATTTTTTGCAAATGTTTACCAATCGCAATAGATGCCCAATCACCTAAAGTTTTTGATTGAGTTTTTTGATCGCTGACTACCATGCTATTTAGCCTCTTTACCTGCTTAGAGATTTTAATATTGTTACTAAGCAAACAAAGTATCAACCTACTTTCAGCGTATATCTTAAGTAATAGTTAGAAAGTTTAACCTAATTGCTACTAGCAAAACCTTGCCAGGGTGGACTTGTCATATCTAAAGGTTGAGAAATGTTTAATTCGTAGCGAATCATTGCTTCTTCGGTGTCTAACTGCTTGACAAAGGGTTTGCCCGTCCAAATTTGGCAACCACAAGCCTTTTTTGGTTCTTGCAACTTGTAGCCGCCAGAAGTCGCCTCTAGTTGAAAAAACTCAATATGCCAGTGAGCAGGTGCTACGGCAATATTCCCTTCATCGTCATTAGCTTTTACGGTTAAGGGCAAAAAATCGATATCTATAACGTCAGGATTTAATTTATTTTCGCGCCCTAATTCTAAAACTTGCTGCCAATTACTGACATCGCGGCTAGTTTCATCGCCGATAAAGCGTCCACCCCACAACCAGACAAGTTTAGTTAAAATACTTTCGACGCGGGGGAAGTCGCTTTGCAATAATGCCACATCTTCCGGTAACAGTAATCGACCCGGAACACACCACCAATATTCCCAGAAAGTGGTATTGTCTATAGGAATAATGCGTTTAACTATCCCAGGAATGCGAAGCCCGTTACCGTTCCAGCTTGCGCGATCGCACTTTTGACCCTCAACTGCTATTGACAATTCTAAATTATCTGCTAAGGGATGTTCTGGCGCATTCATCATATTCGATGAAATAAACAAACTAGCTTCATTCATTACAGCACTCCTGACAATAAAATTGCTCATTTTAGAGCTTAGTTCATCTCCCGGCATTAATAGCATTTTTTATTTAGGTTAAAAACAAGTTAAGAAAAACTATGGATTACGCACCTATTTTAAACAAAATTCTCCTAAAATTTACTGATAGCTTTCAAGAACATCGTCAAGACATTTCTGCTATCCGATTAGGACAAGATAATTATTTATGGTTAGGATCGGATGAGACTTCAACTATTGAAAGATTGTCTTTTGTTGACGGTCAAACTTATGGCAATCACAAACATTTTAATGTAACAGACTTTATTAGTTTGCCAGCCCCCGCCGAGGAAGAAATTGATATTGAGGGATTAGCTTATAACGATTGTTATTTATGGTTTGTTGGCTCTCATAGTTGGAAGCGAAAAAAGCCAAAACCCGATAAAACTGATGAAAAAAATATTAATAGATTAACTAAACTAAAAACTGAACCAAATCGTTATTTAATTGGGCGTATTCCCTTAATTGACGGGGAATTAGTTAAGTGTTCTCCTCATCCAGACAAGCCAGAAATAGAGCTAACTGCGGCAAAATTGGAAGTAACAAGCCGGGGTAATTTACTAATGGATGCTTTAGTAAATGATGATCATTTGGGTGCCTTTGTTCAAGCTACTATTCCGGGAAAAGAAAACGGTTTTGATATTGAAGGATTAGCAGTATATAACGATCGCATATTTTTGGGTTCGCGCGGCCCAGTATTACGCGGTTGGGCGGTGATGTTAGAAATTGAACTAGAGGCAAATGGTACAGATTTATTAAAGCTAAAAGCAGGGCAATATAAAAAGTATTTTATTAACTTAAATGGGCTAGGAATTAGAGATTTATGTTTACAAGGAGAAGACTTACTAATTTTAGCTGGGCCGACAATGGATTTAGATGGGCCAGTAAGAGTTTATCGCTTAAAAGATATTGAACTTTTACAAGCAAACCAGTTGCATCACCCAACCCAAATATTAGAAATTCCTTACGGAAATGGTAACGAACACGCCGAAGGAATGACAATATTTACAGGCACAGAAACACCTTCAATATTAGTCGTTTATGACTCCCCAGCCTCAGAAAGATTGCCCGGAATTAGTGATGTAATTGCCGATGTGTTTAAACTTTAGAGATTGGTAGAAATAGCTTGGACAGGACAAGTTGGGATACACTGTTCGCAGACTATACAACGCGATCGCACGAAAGCCAACTGGAAAGTTTCAGGATTAATCGTCAAAGCCTCTGTAGGACAAACTCCAGTACACAAACCACAATCTACACAAACATCTCTATCGATCACAATCTCGGCTAAAGTTTGAGAAACACCAATATTTTGCGAGCGCATCCAGTCAATTGCAGCATCTAATTGATCGATGTCTCCAGATAATTCTAATACAAGTTTGCCAATTTGATTTGGCGCTACTTGAGCGCGGATAATATTAGCAGCAACGTTGTAATCTTTTGCAAGTCTATAGGTGACTGGCATTTGGATAGTACGTTTAGGAAAGGTTAGAGTTACTCGTTTTTTCACAGCAGTTTAGTAAGGTAAAATAAATAAGATACTTAATAAGTTGTAATAAAATATTTTATGGCTACAAATATAGAACAATCGACCGAAACAACAGTCGGGACGAAAGTTAGAAATTTATTAATTGTTTTAGTTGCCGTTGCTTTGAGCATCGCCTTATTTTTGGGACTGCGGACGGATAGCAGTGCAGTTTCTTTGACTACTTTGGCAGAAAAATCGACACCCTTAGAAGTAGCAATGAGCAACGGTAAACCGACTTTAATGGAATTTTATGCTAATTGGTGTGGTAGTTGTCAAGCAATGGCTCCAGATATTGCTAGGTTAGAGAAAGAGTACGATAAATCAGTAAATTTTGTAATGCTGAACGTAGATAATACAAAATGGTTGCCAGAAATTTTACAGTATCGAGTAGATGGGATTCCCCATTTTGTATTTAGTGACTCAAAAGGTAAGGCGATTTCTCAAACCGTAGGCAAGCAACCCTATGATATTATGAGTAGCAATTTAGAGGCTTTAATTGCTAATGCGCCTTTACCTTACGCCCAAAGTAATAAAGGGGAGGTTTCCACTTTTGCTGCACCCGTTGCACCTACGTCAAATTCCGACGATCCGCGTTTACATGGTAGTCAAGTAGTTAACTAGAAGGATCTTTTTCAATGCTGGAGATCGCTAGTTTTGGAAAAATCAGTATAAAATAAATCATCCAAACTAGTACCGGAATTGCCACGAAACTTGTTATCCATACATTGAGTAGTAGCAGCCAACTACCACCAATTAGTAAAATACCTGTAAGAATGATTGACCAAGGCTGACACCACCAGGGTTTATAATTCCAAATGCTAGGAGATTTTTGAGTCATAGTCAAAGAAATTAAACGTTGCTAGTTGTCGTATTCTAGAAGTTTAAGCATACAAATAGTTTCATAACTCAAAAATTGATTAACAGGAATTGTTTAAATGTCATCGCCCCCAAAGATAATTGTTGTAAGTAATGGCAAAGGCGGTGTGGGCAAAACTACAACAACTATGGCATTAGCGAGTATTTTGGCAGAAAAGTACAAACTTTTAGCCGTTGATGCCGATAGTCAAGGTAGTTTTACTTGGTGGGTACAACAAAGTAAAAAAGGTATAGGCTTCGATCTTGCTCAAGAAACCGATCCGCAATTATTAGAGAACTTAAGAAACGTTGTAGGCTACGATCTAATAATAGTAGATACGCCACCAGCTTTAAGTTCCGCCACCTTAGCCGCCGGAATTACGGCGGCGGATTATTTGGTTTTGCCTACACCGCCTGCACCCATGGATTTAGCTGTTTTAGTAGAAACCGTCAAACGAGCTATTACGCCAGCTAAAGTTGCCCATCGTGTACTGTTAACAAAAGTAGACACGCGCAGTTTGGGGGAGGCTCTGGAGGCACAAAAAACCCTCAAAGAACTAGGCATTCCTGTCTGTACGGCGTTTGTGAGAGCTTACAAAGCCCACGAACGAGCCGCCTTAGAGGGGATGACAATTACTCAGTGGCGGGGGAGAAATGGGCGAGAAGCAGAGGCGGATTATCGTCGGGTAGTAGATGAAATACAGCAAGATTGGAGAAAATAATGGTTAGAAAACGGATTGGGGATATGCTACGCGAAGAAGTCAAACCTGGAGCTAAAGAAGAATTGCCAGTAACAGCAGAAACTAATGACACAGAGAAAGGAAATGGAGAAGTTAACGAACAATTGCAGTCTATGAATATTTCTGCAACTACTAGCAAAATCTCCACAGAAGTAGAAACCGCCGTCGATGAGTTAAAAAAACTATTGGAAACCGCCCAAAAGACAGAAACCTCTTTACAAGGGCAAATTGCCGATTTGAAGTCACAACTTCAAGAGCAAAAGAAGTTAACAAAAGAGTTGCAAACTCAAGCATCCCATC
>QQTW01000128.1_pt1 | contig 42289 bp, 45 predicted proteins | sample 1904831 | NCBI WGS metagenome assembly QQTW01 (sample SAMN09435610, study PRJNA476489) | Subsurface metagenome, whole genome shotgun sequencing project.
TTCAAAGCTCGGTTTTTTAAGGGAATCTACCATGTCTTTTTTTAATCTCTTTTGACGAAAGGTAGCGTGCTAATGCTGTGTTTACGCTCTTTATGGATTTTAGTTTAGCAATCCTAGAGGCGAAGTCTCTTAGTAATTACGTTAAGAGTTGCAACATTAAGGCAAATTTTGTAACTAATCTTTAACTGATAGCGGAACCAATGCCCAAATAGTTGTTGTCAGTTAGTCAGTAGTGGCGCGAAAATATATCTATCAAGCGCTAATTTTAGGTAGCCGAATGATGAACCACGAACCACCACAAAAGCCAGAGACTAAAGTAGCCAGCGCTTATATCCTTTGGCTGGCTTGCATACTACAATTACACGGCTTGCATCGGTTGTACAATGGCAAAGTTTTTACAGGCTTCTTGTGGCTGTTTACTTTAGGGTTATTTGGGGTAGGTCAAGTAATCGATCTGGTACTAATTCCTAATATGGTAGACGAGCATAATACTAAACTCCGGGCCAGTTTAGGAGTATCAGAATTTGGTGTACCTTTGTACCAGTCTATAGTGGCGACTAGAGTAATTAGTCTCAAAGATACGCGATCGCAATTAATGATAAAACTGCTCAAAGCGGCAGATAATCGAGGGGGGATGCTTTCAGTTACCCAAGCTGTAATGGATACCGAGGCGAGTTTTGCTGAAGTAGAAGCAACCTTAAGAGAAATGCTGAAAACTGGGTATGTAGCAATTGATAACCACCCCGATACTGGAGTGGTTATTTATCACTTTTTAGAATTGAGCTAGTTTCTTGTTAGCCATTTTTGACCATTTAAGCGCTGAATTACGCCAAATACAAGCAAATCTAACGTTACTTTGCGTTCATCAATTAAAAATGATTCTAAGGTACTTGGTTTAGAGCCTTCGTTACAAGAAAAAGCTCTTTGTCCTTGGATGTCTTCTTGAGGAAAATATACATTAAATTGACGCAAACCGTTGTATAAACTACCTTTTACTTGCCAACACTCGTTAGCATCGTACCCAGCGATCGCTACTTTTTGTTTAGTAAATTCTAAATTGGCTTCGGGTACTCCCTGAGTTGCGAAGGCTTTTTGCAATGCTGGTAAGTAATATTGCTGCATAAATTCAGCAAAAGGCTTATCTTCAACTGCTGGAGCTTTTTCTTTTTTGGCGGCGGGTTTATCGGCTTTATTAGCAGGAGCGGTTTTTTTAGGTGGTTTTGATTGGGAGGCTGATTCGTCGGGGGTGGAAGCTTCGGTAGTTGGCTTTTCTCCCGTCGCATTAGGATTAACTTCAGGATCTAGCGCCGTAGGATCGGGCGCATTAGCCGTGGGAATATCCGTAGCCTCCGCCTCAGATGTACTATGAAGATGCTCTTTAACTACGCTAGGGGCTTGTTCTTCAACGGTGCTCGGTGGGGCATTTTCTCCCGCAGTTTTCCCAATGGGGGCTTGGGCTTCAGGAGAATTATTTGAAGTATTATCTGCCATGATGGGGGTGTAAAAAGGAATTACTTTTACAGTCATTTTGACACAGGGAAGCGTTAATTCTAAGCTACCCACAGGTGTTGAGCAAAGCGTAAAGAGTAGAGAATAAGTAAAAGGAGGAAGAAAGCGCTAACTATATATCCCGTGCGCGGATAGCGGGATAATACAATGCCTAGAGAAACCGCAACACTAACAATTGCATAAATATAGCGCTCGACGGAGGTTGTTCGCCCCGTACTCAAAATTACAGCATAGCTACAAATGCCGTAAGTAACTAAGGTATTGCTAAGTTGACGACAATACCACAACAAATAAATTCCCCCAAAAGCCGTTGCAGTATTTATTAAAGGATTCCCCGCAACTAACCAGAAAACAAATACTAAAAAGCAGATACCATAACTACGTAGCTTAAAACGAGATTTCCACAACAAATAGCCGCTAACGCAAATAAATACAAATATCAAGGGATGCCAAACATCAACAATTGTCCCGCGCTGCCAGTTTCTCGTACCTACAGCAACTTGCATCAACATTTTTAGCCAATCTTGCCCGTAAAAATCCTGTACTGGTTGCCAAGCTTTTTGGACGCGAATAAAAGCTAAAGCATCTTGAAAATAAATTTGACAATAGAAGCTATAAAAAAATATCCCTAAACCCGTAGCTAAACTAGCAACGTAAGCCTTTAATTTGCGACCTTCTCGCCAAGAGACAATTAAAAATGCTGGAATTAGCGCGATCGCCGTTGGACGAGTTGCAGTCGCCAGCATTCCCCCCAAAACAACCCACCAGTAGCGCTTTTGCTCGAAGGCACGTAACGCTACAGCGCTAAACAATAAATATAATCCTTCTGAATAAATAACCGTGCCAAAAATAGAAAGGGGAAACAGAGTTAAAACAACGGTAGTCCACCGAGCAATACTTCTACTATGACTGCTTGCTACCCAGTTATGGATAAAAATTAACGCCGCTAAAAAAGCTAAATTATTGACTAAAGTACCTGCCACTCCAAAGGGCAAACCTACAGTCATTAATCCCCGTACCAGAAGCGGAAATAAAGGGAAAAAAGCCACCGAATGGGGAGTATTGTAGCCAAAAACCGCAATGCGTTCATAAAAGTCGCTATCCCAAGCTGCAAAGACATCCCAGCCCACTGTAACGGCAATTCCTTCGGGGGGTGCGGGTAACAATGGTGCGATCGCCAGCATGACTATACAAATAATTAAGCGACTCGATAACCATAAACAGAGTGGAAACAATAACCGATATTTCCAGGTTTGCATCTACTTTTTGCTAAATAGATAAACATCATCTTGCTGGTACTTCAAGCTAAATTCTGGGGCTTTTTGCAATTTATCTACTAAAGTTTTGGCAAACTCTGAATTACTCGCCCATCCAGGATGACGCACATTGAGAAGAAAGTACTCAAACTCCTGGAGATTGACAGAGGGAGTTTCTGCATTAGTAAACTTAATTAATTGTCTATGAGCTAAATGTGGGGCAATTTCCGCCGTTGTCATTACACCACCTTGAGTTCTAATTAGAGAAACCGCCCCGTTTGTGGCTTGCCAAGTATCTGCATACTCTAGATATCTATCGCCAAAATAAGTAAACTTTGCTAGTAGTAAAAATGTTACTAGCGACCATAAAATAATTGCTCGTTTGTTTTGCAACCAGGCTTTACCTACAGATAGACTAGAAATAACTGCTAAAAGCAGAAATGGTAAAGCAGGCAAAGAGTATTGATGAATTAAATCTTTTTGCGCCTGGTAGTCAGTAAGTATATTGAGTGCAATGCAAGGTATCGCGCCGATTAAAGGTTTTAGGCTGGAAAGGGAAAGCCCCCAAGCGACAGGTATAAATAGCAAAACTAAATATCCTAAATTGGCTAAAGATAAAATTTTTCCTAAAGCAACTCCTGGATTTAGTAAGAGATTTTGAGCAATTTCGCCAATAGAATTACCCAAATAGCTATAACGTCCTACGGCGGCGACTTCTTTGCCACTAAAAAAGGGAATAATAACTTGAGTGCTGATTAAAAACCAGCTAATACCAGCAAAAATAGCGATCGCACCACACCAACGCCTTTTTTCAAAGATTAATAGCCAAACTCCCATCGCTACAACCGTTAGTGACAAGACTTCTTTACACGCTAATACAATTAAAATTGCCCAACAAAACCAGCCAATTTGTCCCAATTGTGCCGCTAAAACTGCCCCTAAAAGTGCTGGTAAAGCAATAACTTCTGGGTGAAAATCAAATAAATTAACATTAAAAACTAAGGGATATAGTAGATAAGTTACTGCAAGGGCGATCGCAATATCTGCCTTCAATCCCCGATGACGGGCAATATACCAAGTAAACACAGCCCCCGATGCTAAAACTAACGCCTGCACCGCAAACAACCAATAAACGCTAGGGTGAATCAGGTATAGCAAAGCCAAGGGATAAAAAATAAAAGCTGCATGATCACCCAAAATATGAAAGCCCATCAGCGAAGAAATCGGCGGAGTTCCTTGGCTAATTAAGTAAACTGCTTGGTCAAAAATAGCTAAATCAAAAGCTGTTGATTGAAACAATATATGGCGTGAAGCACTGCATATAAATAAGATTAGGGCAAAGGCGCAAGTGATGATCGCCAAAGTTTTATGCTGTAGCGTTATGGGGGGAAATGCGATCGCTCCCTTCATAGTATTTTTGGACTCCATCAGTTTTCCTGTAAAAATTGTAGTTATTCTAGTAACGTTTGTTTCAATTGGCTAAGGTCTTCCGGGCTGAGAGTAACTTTGACTTCAATATGCCCAATCGGATCGCGTAAAGTTAAAAGATATTTGCCATCAATTTGTTGGCATTTAGTTTCAGGATTAGTAATTTCTACCGTTTCGTAAGAAACTTCTGGTAATCCGACGCGAATAATTAGCTGGTTTTGGGATTGTGGAAATATATACAACTGCTGACGGCGAGTATCTAGCACAAGCTGGTAGGGTGTAGTATTGCGTTCAAGATCCGAATTTAGTTTGCACCAATAAACCGTAATCCCACGAATTTGGGGATTATTAAGCGTAAAAAATTCATCAAAACGCTGTTTATCCCAATTAATTTTGTCTAACGCACCATCGGCGGGAATCAGTCGCTGGGCGAAAGTTACGTCCCTATTGGCTAAACTAGACCACCATTGACTAATAAAAGCTAGGTTATCGGTGTTATCAGGTTTTTGGCTATTTTGCTGCCAAATAATTTTAGTTTGCATAGGTTAATTTTGATTAGAAGCGATGGAAAACCAGCATAATTTAAAATAGGACGGCAATTTCTGCAATTGATTGAGCAATCACCCAACTTAACCATGCTTTAAAGTCTGATAGGTTAAGCTCAAAGACTATAAGATTTTGACAGATTTATTCAGTAAATCGATATTTTAGAGAGAATATAACGGGGACTCTAGGAGGCTAGTAGATGGCTGCAACCGACTTCAAAGATTATTACAGCATTTTGGGACTAAATAAAACTGCCAGCAGCGAAGAAATTAAACAAGCTTTTCGCAAACTAGCGCGTAAATATCACCCAGATGTTAATCCAGGAAACAAAGAAGCGGAAGCCCGGTTTAAAGAAGTCAGCGAGGCTTACGAGGTATTGTCAGACAAGGAAAAACGGCAAAAATACGACGAGTTTGGTCAGTATTGGAAACAAGCCGGGCAAACCTCTTGGGCTGCTAAAAACACTAGGGCTAACTCTGACTTTAACGAGGTTGAATTTGGTAAGTACACTAATTTTGATGAATTTATCAACGACTTACTAGGACGCTTCAACGAGCCTAGTAGTGCAGGTTCTAGCAATAGACAAGCTTACAGTTATCGCACCTCTCCCGGCGCTACGGATTTTGGGGGTTTTGATAATGCTACGGCTAAAACCGCTCAAGACACTGAAGCCGCAGTTTCTCTAAGTTTTGGAGAGGCGTTTAATGGCGTACAAAAGCGCTTGAGTTTGGGTAGTGAAACTATTGAAGTTCGCATTCCGGCGGGTGTTAAAGCTGGTAATCGGGTACGAGTACGGGGGAAAGGTCAATTAAACCCTGCAAACCAGCAACGAGGGGATTTGTACCTCAAAATAGATATACTTCCTCATTCATTTTTTCAATTTGAAGGGGATAATCTGACTTGTGAAGTCTCTATTACACCCGATGAAGCAGTGCTAGGCGCGTCAATTGATGTCCCCACACCTGATGGGATGGTAAAAGTAAATATTCCGGCGGGGATTCGCTCAGGTCAATCTTTACGACTGCGGGGTAAAGGGTGGCGTTTAGCTAAAGATGGACGCAGCGACGAGTTAGTTAAAATTGCGATCGCATCTCCCAAAGAAATCAGCCCCCAAGAGCGCGAGTATTATGAAAAAATCCGCGATCTCCGTACCTTTGACCCCCGTAGTCATTTACAGCAAGTTAAGTTATAGGTTTTTAACCATAGAGCGATCACTCTATGGTTAAAACTCTATTATTAGCTCTCTGCCATTGTCACTTTTGCCAATTCTATAGAAGCCGCAACATCTTTAGCTTTAGGCGCAGTCTCTACCCAAGCCGGACGTTGCTCTAATCTTTCACACCAAGCATTCAGTAGCGGATAGTTATCTAGAGACACCTGGAAATAATGCAAGCTGCTGATAACAGTTCCCGCAAAGATATCAGCCAAAGATAGGCGATCGCCACCGTAATAAGAGCTATTACCTAACAAATTTTCTAAAAAGCTTAAGCCCGTTGCTAATCTTGGTCTTGCTTCCTCTAGCTCCGACTCATTGCCCTCAATGCCTAGCAACTGCATAAATAGCGGACTTATCGCCGGGTTAAATTCATTAGTAATTACCATTTGTACCATTCTCACGGTTGCTAATTGTTGAGCCTCAGTAGGTAGCATTACAGGGTTAGGATACTTTGCTTCTAAGTAGTCAAGAATCGCTAAAGATTCAATTACCCTAAATCCGTCATCTACTAATACTGGAATGTGGTGGAAGGGATTAAGGGCTATAAAATCCGGGTGAAATTGATCGCCATCTAATTTAAGTTCAACCAGTTCAAACTGAAGTTTTTTCTCTAATAGCGCAATCCATACACGGCGGGAATTGAAAGATATTGGCTCATGGTAAAGCGTCAACAAGAGTATTCCTCCGTAACGAAATCAGTTTGCGTGTATGGGCTTATTCTATGCCTAATTTTAAGATTGGCTGCTAAATTCAAGAAGCGAAAATGATTTCAAAACTAATGCTAGAGACGTTGCAATGCAACGTCTCTACATCAAAATTTATATATTTAATCTCTAATATTGCTCTAGCAAGGTTTCAATACTGGCGTTGTGATCGAGAAAAGAAAACAAATGTTTGTAACGCAGCTTTCCTTGTATATCAGTGACAAATTGCCCTGGTAAAGGCGCTCCCAAGGCTTGACCTAATTTGTAAGAGTGAAACACCCGACAGCTAGGATCGCTCAGTAAAGGCATTTTTAGGTTCAAATCGCTAATAACTTTCTTGCTTTGCACTTCATCGGTACTAGCAATTAACAACACCTCTACACCCATGCTTGTAAACTTTTCGTAGTTTTCGTTCAAAGCTTTAATATGGGGAAAACAAAACGGACAATACTGATTTTCAGTAAAAATGCGCGTAAAAGCAAGTAATACAGGCTGCTTGTTTCGGTATTCTGAAAACTTAATCGTGCGACTATTAGTAATGTCTGGCAAGCTAAAACCCGGTGCTAGGTCGCCTAGGGTTAAATCGTTAGTTGCGGGAATCGGAAAAAGATTGCGGAAAAAACGCTCGTTGAATAATCCGCTAAAGTCGTTGGAAGTCAGCATAAATATTTATCTCCTTAAAAATATTAAAACCCCAATTAGCTGTAGATATTTAATCTCTTAGCAATTGGGGCTTTTCAAGTTTAGTTTTTTACTGACAAGGCTTACACTGAAGCAAAAAAGACTTTTGACTTGATAGGGTCGGGAACCATTGTTTGGTCGCCGGGTTGCCAACCTGCGGGGCAAACTTCATCAGGATGAGATTGCACGTGCTGTATTGCTTGGAGCGTTCTTAGCGTCTCGTCTACACTACGCCCAAAGGACAAGTTGTTGATGGTCGCGTGTTGAATAACGCCGTCTTTGTCGATAATGAACAAACCACGTAAAGCAACGCCTGCCTCTGGATCGAGTACATTGTAAGCGGCACTGATTTCTTTTTTGATATCCGAAACCAATGGATAAGTTAAGTCGCCTACACCGCCAGATTTGCGATCGCTCTGAATCCATGCTAAGTGGGAAAATTCGCTATCTACCGAAACTCCCAATACTTCTGTACCAATTTGACTAAATTCAGCATAGCGATCGCTAAAAGCAGTAATTTCTGTGGGGCAAACAAAAGTAAAGTCTAAGGGATAAAAGAACAAAATGACGTATTTGCCACGGTAGTCAGATAGTTTAATTGTCTTAAATTCTTGATCGAATACGGCGGTAGCAGTGAAATCTGGCGCTGTTTGACCAACTCTCAAGCATCCTTCGGCTGCGTAAGTTAAAGGCATTAAATTAGTTCTCCTTGATGACTTATATGTTTGATCAATCCGTCGGCGGGCAATGATGTGCTAGATTTTGCCCAGATATGGAATAATTGTTTACGAACTGTTACGAATATATCATAGTCATAACGATTTTGAGTAGCAAATGGGTGATTTAGATACTAGAGAATGGTTGCTAACTAACGGGCTAGGAAGTTTTGCCAGTGGTACTGTCAGCGATGTTAGGACGCGGACTTATCACGGGTGGTTGGTAGCAGCGCTAAATCCGCCAAGTGATCGCACTTTATTGTTTTCCCATTTAGAAGCAAGTTTAGAAGTAAGTGGACAAAAGCAATTTTTAGGGACAAATTTTTGGGGTAGTGGGAGCGTAGAACCGTTAGGCTACAAGCTGTTGCGCTCTTTTAGCATTGAGCCAATTCCGACTTGGGTATGGGGTGATGAATGGGAATTGACTAGACAAATAGTTATGCCCTACGAAGGGGATCAAAGAGAAAAGTTTTTGCATCGCGTCTTGATTCAATATCGCTACGAAGGAAAAGAAGCCGCAACTTTACGGTTACGGTTGATGATTGGCGATCGCAATTTTCACCACCAACAAAAAGCCGAACCCAATTTAAAGTTTTCTCAACTTATAAAACAAAATCAGCTTTATTTGCAAGCAATCCGACCGGGACAAATAGGCACTCTTTGGCAGTTGCAATGGACAAAAGGAGAATATCTTGCAGACTCTGTATGGAATTGGGATTATCAACTAATTGAAGAAACTAAACGGGGATTAGGCGATCGCGAAGACTTATATAGTCCAGGCTATTTAACAGTAAAATTATCACCAGGAGAAAGTTTAACTATCGAAGCAAGCTTAGGTACTCGTGACGCTTCATTAGTTAAAGACCAAGATTTTACTAGCGCCGTAGTTGCCCAGCAAAGCAGATTTGAGCAATTATTTTCAACTTCTGCGTGTTCGCCATTACTACAAGCTGGAGATAGTTTTATAGTTTATCGTCAGTCAATTAACGGACTTAGTGCGATCGCTGGCTATCATTGGTTTAACGATTGGGGACGCGATACACTAATTGCTTTACCGGGACTTGCTTTAACTACCAAGCGTTTTGAATTAGCCAAAGGATTATTGCAAACATTTGGGCGTTATTGCCGTGATGGTTTGATTCCTAACGCTTTTCCCGATACCAATAACGAACCATATTATAACAGTCTTGATGCAACGCTGTGGTGGATCGAAGCATTGGGACTGTATTTAGAAGCTACTCAAGATTGGAATTTTCTAGTCGAGCAATACCCCACCGTCAGGCAAATTTATAAAGCTTTTACGGCTGGCACAAAATATAATATTCAAGTCGATGCGACCGATGGCTTGCTGGGTTGGGATGCGCCGGATGTCGCTTTAACGTGGATGGATGCCGTAATTGACACTCAGCCAGTGACTCCAAGGCGCGGTAAGCCTGTAGAAATTAATGCCCTATGGTATTCGGCGTTATGTTGGTCTAGCAACTGGGCAGAGCGCTTATTTACACTTACTGCTGGTGATCGCTATCTTAGGCAAGCTCAGTATTACCAAGGACAAGCACAGCAAGTCAAAGACTCTTTACAAAAATTCTGGAATCCGCTTAGTGGTTACTTGTACGATTTAATTGAACCAGACGATCGGGTCAATGCCCAAATCCGTCCTAATGCTGTTTTAGCGCTTTCTCTCCATCACTGTGGATTTAGCGAAGTTCAAGGACAAAGCATTATCCAAGTAGCAAAAAATCGCCTACTTACACCCTATGGCTTACGGAGTCTCGATCCTGCTGATCCAGAGTATATAGGCAACTACGCCGGAAATGCTCAACATCGCGATCTTTCTTATCATCAAGGTACGGTGTGGATGTGGCTAATTGGTGCATTTATTCGAGCATGGCAACGCTATTATCCCTCCGAAACACTCCCGATAAGCAAGCAACCTTTACTAGAGCATTTTTACAATTCTGGTTGTATTGGCTCAATATCAGAAATTTTTGATGGCGATCTGCCTCATGCTCCTCAAGGAGCGGTTTCTCAAGCTTGGTCTGTGGCTGAATTAATCCGCCACTGGCACGATATCAAGTTCTAAAGGAGTTCATAAAATGTCAAATTTAGCATCAGGTTTAACCGCTTTTGAAGCTAAAAATTATCCCGATGCCTTTAAATTATTAAAACCAATCGCCGATTCGGGAATTGCTGAAGCGCAATGTATAGTTGCAAATATGTATCACTTAGGTTTGGGTTTAGAAAAGGACGTTTTAGAGGCAGTTAAGTGGTACAAGAAATCAGCCGAACAGGGCTATGGTGTAGCATCGAACAACTTAGCAGAAATTTTCGCATTTGGGGATCGGGGTATAGCTACTGATCGCACAGAAGCCGAGAAATGGTATCAAAAAGCTAAGGAGCAGAGGTTTTTACACTGTCGCAATCCACCAAGTTTTTAATTTACTTTAAAAATCCCCTTTACTAACTCTTGCTACTACAAAAGCTATCGCCGCACTCAATAAAGCAATTCCAACTCCAAAAAAAGCACTGCTGTTAACTTGCATCTGACGCATACTTAAGTCGGCAAGGCGATTGTCCCAATTGGTAAAACGCTTGTCAATACTATCAAACCTTGTTTCTAAAAATCCAAACCGTAGTTCTAGCTTTTCTAATCGCTGATCAAGCCTTTGCTCCATTCCCTCTAATTGTGCCATTACATCCGCTAGTGTCGGTTCGGTATTTGACATTTAATCTGTTTCTCCCTATTTAAAACTACTGCAAGATTCTTCCAGGCTGAATTTTAGCTACTACAAAAATCTCCCATCGGTATAGGTTGCGGGATGCCCAACTTTATTATTCAATTTACGTCTAAATTTTTATGGCTCAGGGTGGATTTGAACCGCCGACCTCAGGCTTATGAGTCCCGCGCTCTAACCAACTGAGCTACTGAGCCATGGTTTTTTAACCTTTGCTACTATAACATAAAGGCTGTTTTAATTGCAACTAAAGATTTTGGTCTTTATTATATTTTGACGGTGGGCGATCGCTACTCCAAGCCCACCAAACATAATCGCATTGACATTGATAAAATTCTTGCCATTTACGGCGGTAGTTGTCAGTCATTACGGGAGAACGTCGATTTAGCCATACTTGTCTAGCATCTCGGCTAGAAGATTGGCAACGAGGACAACAAAATTGATGAGCGTGAGTAGCGGTAGTTGTCCATTCTGGCGGAGTTGGCGCAAAAGCATCCATGCGTTGAAATTTAGCCTTTAATTCTTACTTTAAACGGTTTTATAATTTTCCTCAATCAAAAGTCGAGGTTCAAGGAATCTGCATATTTTCAAACTTAGTCGATGTCTGCCGAAACCACAACAACAGGAATTGTCAAGGCGATCGCTACTTTTAATAATTTACAATTAAGCTTCACTTTCTTTAAAGAATCTGTCTTCTTTAACAGAGCCTTCTACCAAATTGATTACTTCAGGAATAATAGTTTCCTTGTAGGTATAATTGATGTCCAAAGCTTCTAAAGCTGCACGGATATGAGTGCGTACAGGTTGAGCGCCCATGTACTGAATTAAGCTAGGAATATCTAGCTGGGCATCCCAATCATAAGCAATCCGGTGGCATTCTACCAAGCTTGCTAATAATTTACTTAGTTCATCTTGCGATAGAGGTTCGATGGTGGGACATTGTCTGCTAATAGCTATATCAAAAAAAATTTTCATCTCTGCTGTTGCGTCTTCGCCAAACTTTTGGGCAGCTAACTCTGGAATATGAGTGCGATCGCTACTAAACCACACATCGTTTCTGAGACTCAATGCCACAACACCTACTGTATAAATTGGATAAAACATATTACTAGACCAATTGAGCAGCCAATTTAAGTTTTGATAGGCATCAAGTCGCCCAACTTTCCCTAAGCGCCCAATTAGTTCCACCTCATCAATTAAAATCACCCAGCCTTTGTAACCACACCAATTAAGGACATCTGCCATTACCCCAAAGTAAGCACTGCCATGTTTTTTAAAGAGGTGATTTTAGAGCAAGCCAAAAGAATTAATCATTTAGAGGAACAAATAGCTGACTTACGGTTAATGTTTCAAGCGCAAATACAAGTCCATCGTCAACTAACAGAAACTTTAGTTGAACAAGCAAAAACTATTAGCGAATTATCGCGTACTCAGGCAGAAACTAATAATCGACTCGTTGAAGTTACTGTTGAACAGGCGCTAACAATCAGCAAATCCAACGTGCAACTATTTACTACGGAGGTAAAGCCTTAAAAGGTGTAGGGTGTTAAGTATGGGGACATTACTAAGATTGCGATCGCACAAAAATTATTTTTTATGGAGCAAAACGCTGAAATTCGCCGCCTATTAGATTTAATGCCAGCTTCGGGGCGGATGATGACCAAAATTGTTAGTAAACCAGAGCAAAGGCAAATAATTGATAGTCCTTTGCCTCGTCCTTGGCAGCGACAACGGCAAGTGTATATTAATTTTGACCTATGGCGGCGCTTATCTAAACCCCAGCGAGATTTGTTGCTACTAAGCAATATTAGCTGGCTAACAGGGATTAAGTGGTTTAAACCCGATATTTATCAAGGCGTGGGATTAGCTGGGTTATTAGGGGCAACGGTAGAATTGGTGCAGAGTGATCCTGTGGGTGTAGTTATAGGTGTAGGATTAAGTGCTTTTGCTGTAGCCCAAATTTGGCGCAATAGTAGCAGTGCTAAAGTAGAACTAGAAGCCGACGAAGCCGCCATTAAAGTAGCTCAAAGGCGCGGTTATTCAGAAATAGAGGCTGCGGGATACTTACTATCAGCAATAGAAGCGGTAGCGCAGATTGAAAAGCGTTCAAGCTTAAATTTTGTAGACTTGATTCGCTGCCAAAATCTTCGCGCGATTTCTGGTTTATCCCCTGTAAGCGTTCCCCAATCTGAAAGAACAAACTTTTTGCAAAAATAGAAAATTATTTCTCCAACTACTTATTCCGACAGTGATAAAGCTGGTAATTGTAGCCATCTACAGGAACTTCTAGGTTATTTTCTAGATTGCTATCAGTATCCGTATAGCATTTATTGATTTCTACTACGGGGGCATAAAAATTCACTAACCATAAGTCAAAAGGTAGCGGTTTCTGACTTATAGTATTTTGCAACGCAGTAGTAGAAGTATAAGGATTTTGAGATTGATGAGCTAAAAGAAACTGCGGGTTAGTTGGGATTTTAGCAAGTTTAAATTCTCTAGCAATTCCCATCATTTCGCCTGTTTGGACGTGGGTTTTATGAGTTGTAGCAATCAAAACTGGTACAGAAAAACTGTTTTTTTGCACTAACTGCACAAATAAATCGGGGCGATAATACTTCTGATAGCCCAAATTATTAATCACGCTAATCGCACTTAGCAAGCCCATTAGCCAAATTAAAGCCACGGCGGTTTTGCCGGATGATAGCTTGTTTATTGCTGGTGTTTGCCAACAAATTGCTAGACTTGCCGCAACTAAAACTATCACGGCGGGGAAGTAAATAAAATTATATCGAGCGCCACGAGTGAGATCAATACCTAAAATATAAGTGAAAAAGAAAAATATAGCGATCGCACTTGCCACAATTGAAGCAAATACCTGAGTAATTGCCCTAGTTTTTGATTGTTGCAAATTCGCAATAAAGCCTCCCCAGAGTAGGGGAATAGCCCAAACAAAAAAAACTATCATTACTATACCTGAAGCAATGACTACAGGCAGCGCCGAGGCTTCTATCGGCAGCAAAGAAAGCATTGTAATCCAAGCCGCTAGAATTTGAAAAATAGGATTTAGTAGCGCTAAAGCCTGCGAACTTTCACCATTTTCAATCCACTGCGTCAACTCACTATTATTTTGTAAAAATATCGGTAGCCAAACTATTCCCCCAATCGCCGTACCCACTGTAACAACGCCAATTTGACCCCAGGGAGCATTAAAAGCTTTTTTCTTCCAAGGATATTTCCCTAGCAATACCAAGGCTTCCGCCACTAGAGTTAGCACAAAAAAGTAATGAGTAGCAATTCCTAAAATATTTGCTAATATCCAGCTTATAACCGTTAAAACAGGTAATTTTGTTTGATTTTGAATGTGTCGTATAGCAACTATCAAACAACCAAAAGAAGCAATTACTAGCAAAATGGCTAAAGTATAGTGACGAGCTTCTTGAGCTAAAAAAATGCCATAAGGAGAAACAGCCATCATCGCTGCCGCAATTTGCCCAACTAACCGCGAGCGAAAAGCAAAAGCACTCAGTAAATAAATTGCCGGAATAGACAAAGCACCGAATAAAGCGCTTAGACTTCTAGCTACCCATAGAGAAACTAAACCGCTACCCCCATACAATTGCATCCACCAATGAGCAAGGATGAAGTAAAGCGGTGGATGGTTGCTTTCGGTAAGTAAGTGCTGAATAACTTGAACTGCATTAGCATCAGAATTTATTTGCAGTGGTTGCAATAGTTCGTCAATAGAAATCGCCTGATCTAAAGAAACGGTACGATAACTATTACCCAAACTAAACACCAAAGTTGAAAATTCATCAGTCCAAGGCGATTTAGCAGTAAGTTGAGTCAAGCGCAAACCTAGGGCTAGAGTTATCCAAAGTAGCAGCAGCAAACAAGTTTTAAGTTTCACGCCTCACCATTTTTTCGGGAAATTATCCGATTTATTTAAGTTAGCAATGCAAAGGTATCTTTCTAACTTTTACCTCCAGTCAATATTTCTGACAAAATTAAAGTTAGAGCAGAAATTATTAATTGGATGCCTCGTGACGACTAAAACTATTGAGTCAATTCTTGAAAATACCCTAAATGGAGCCGATTTGTCAGCCCAAGAAGGAGTAATGTTGTTGAAGCAGACCGACCCCAAGATAAAGTCTGCAATTAAACATACCGCCGACCAACTTCGCCACCTGCAAGCGGGGGATACGGTTACTTATGTTATTAACCGCAATATTAACTATACAAATATCTGCGAACAACATTGTAGTTTCTGTGCTTTCCGACGTGATGCCAACACTGAGGGTTCCTATTGGTTAGATTGGGAACAAATTTTAGCTAAAGCCACCGATGCTGTAGAGCGCAATGCTACAGAAATTTGTATGCAAGGAGGATTAAACCCCACCGCCAAAATCAACGGGCTAAGTCTAAATTATTATTTACGTTTAGTTGCAACTATCAAAGGCAAGTATCCTCAGTTGCACCTCCACGCCTTTTCGCCGCAAGAAATTCAATTTATTGCTAAAGAAGATAATTTTAGTTACGCCTATGTAATTACAGCACTAAAAGACGCAGGGGTAGATTCAATGCCCGGTACGGCGGCGGAAATATTAAATGATGACGTACGACGCATTTTATGCCCAGAAAAGACTAATACAGCCACTTGGCTAGAAATTGTGAGTACCGCTCATCGCCTGGGCGTACCAACAACTAGCACCATGCTTTCTGGGCATATAGAAACTCCAACCCAGCAAATAGAGCATTTAGAAAAATTGCGAAGTCTGCAAAAAACTGCCCTAGAAAAAGCCTACCCTAGCGCTATCAGCGAATTTATTTTGCTGCCCTTTGTTGGTCAAGAAGCCCCCAAGCCTTTACGCAAGCGGGTTGGACGCGACCAACCAGTATTAGACGATGCCTTACTACTTACAGCCGTAGCTCGAATTATGTTAGGTAATTGGATTCCCAACCATCAACCAAGCTGGGTAAAACTAGGACTTACAGGGGCAGTAGAGGCGCTGGGCGGCGGTTGCAACGATATCGGCGGTACTTTAATGGAAGAACATATTACAACAATGGCTGGCGCTCTAGGAGGTACGTGCATGGAAGTAGAAACTTTAATAGCGGCAATTTCATCGCTGACAAATCGCCCTTATCAGCAAAGAGATACTTTATATCGCCCTATCTTGAGTGACAAAATTACCGATTCTCCTACTCAGCATAACGATCCCCTAAGTACCAATCCAAGATAATATAGACGTTGATTTAATGTCTATTTACTTAAAAACTTATGAAGCGCTACTGGTCGCGTCTAATTGCCTTAGTTTTGGTTGCAGTCATTGGCTTAACAGGCTGTTCTAATAATGGTTCTACTTCTTTGAGTGGAGATTATCGCCAAGATACTTTAAGCGTAGTAAATACCTTGAGAACTGCCCTAGATTTGCCTGACGATGACCCAGAAAAAGCCCCGTCTCAATCTGCGGCGCGGGAAAAAATTAATGAATTTTCTGCCCGTTACCAAAGAGATACCTCCGTTACTGCCCTTAATTCTTTTACTACCATGCGGACAGCATTAAATTCTTTAGCCGGGCATTATAGCTCTTATCCTAACCGCCCTGTACCGCAAAAGCTCAAGCAACGCCTGCAACAAGAATTTAAGCAAGTAGAAACAAGTCTTTCTAGGGGTAGCTAGGCTTAGTTGAAGCATTTGGGAAACTTAAATTAAGTTGTAACAGTCAGTAAAAAGGAGGCAAAAATATTGCCAAGTCTACCCGACTACTGACTGATATAAAATTCTGCGTTCTGGGGTATTGGCAATATTAAATATATTTATATTGTTATTGCTGGGCAAATTTTATAAATAAAGGTAGCTGGCATCCTCTAATTAGCAATCTTGCTTTAAAGTTAGCTTAATTAAATTAATATCTAAATACCTCTTTTTGACTGTGAAATTGAAAAAAACTATAGCAGCTTGGCCCAAGGCGATCGCGACAATTGTAGCTAGTAGTCTAGTAGCTACAAATTTTGGCTTTTACCCAGCCCAAGCTCAAACAACTGCCTATTGTCAGTTGGCAGACGCGGCAAAGCAAGAGAAACAAACTTTACTTCAAGCAACGCTAAATGGTGATAGAGACGCTCAAAGTCGCTACCAAGGGCTAATAACTCAACACGCTGGACAACTCCAAGAATGCCGCAATCAGACTTGGCCTCAAGTGCAGGCTATTTGGCTGCGACTATACCCTTGCGATCTGCAACCTGGCAAGCTAGACGACATTATGGATCGGATTATCAACCGAGGCTATAACCAAGTTTATGTAGAAGTTTTTGCTGATGGTCAAGTATTGCTACCGATGGGATCTAATCGCACAGCTTGGCCTTCGGTTGTTCGTACTCCTGGTAACGAAAAAGTAGATTTGCTTGCCCAAGCTATTCAAAAAGGACACGAGCGGGGCTTGAAGGTTTACGCTTGGATGTTTATGATGAATTTTGGCTACTCCTACGGTCAGAGAAGCGATCGCCAATCGGCACTAGCTCGTAATGGCAAAGGGCAAACAAGCTTGTATTTTGTCGATAATGAAAGTCAAGTTTTTGTCGATCCCTACAACCTGCAAGCAAAAAGAGATTATTACCAATTAGTCACCGAAGTAGCCCGTCGTCGCCCGGATGGAGTGTTGTTTGATTACGTCCGTTATCCGCGCGGTTTGGGCGTAGATTCTGTAATTACCAAAGTTCAAGACCTATGGATTTATGGCGAATCTGCTCAAGTCGCTTTATCCAAAAGGGCGCTAAATTCTAAAGGATTAGAGTTAATTAGCCGCTACGCCAAAAAAGGTTCTATATCTGTCGCCGATGTCGCCGCCGTAGACCAATTGTATCCTACTGAAGGAGAACCCCTGTGGCAAGGACGCACCCCCCCCGTACCACTCCCTGTAGCCTCACCCAAGGAAGAATCAGCAATTACAGAAATCCTATTACCTAATGCCGCTCAAAGACAGCCGCGCTTGCAATGGGAGTTGTGGCAGTTGAGCGTTTCTCATGCAATTCAAGGGGTTTTAGACTTTTTAGCCGTCGCCGCTTGGCCAGTACAGCGCCAAGGAATCAAAGCAGGAGCGGTATTTTTCCCTGATGCCAATCAAACTGTAGGTCAAGGTTATGACTCACGCTTGCAACCTTGGCATCGGTTCCCGAAAACTTTAGAATGGCACTCTATGGCTTATGCTAACTGCGGTAATGCTAATTGCATTGCAGCTTTAGTCCAGAAAGTTACAAAGCAAGCTCCTGATGCCAACGTGATCCCGGCGATCGCTGGACTTTGGGGAAAACCGATTTCAAACCGCCCATCGTTAGAGGCGCAAATGCAGGCAATTCGCAATGTATCGCCTAATGTGCGCGGTATCAGTCACTTTGCTTTTTCTTGGCAAGAACCAAAGCTAGATAGCGATCGCAAATCTTGCCAAGTACGCCGAATTTAGCAGCTTTACTCTGGGAGATTTTCTACAGGATAGGATAAGTGCTTAGATATCACCGATAGTACGCTCTCAGCTTTTACAGGCTTACTCAGATAGTCTGAGCAACCGACTACTGTAGCCCGGACGTGATCGATAATATTGCTAGTCAAAATTATAATCGGCGTGTCGCTAAAAGTAGGAATTTTCCGTAAACGAGCGCAAATCTCATAAACATTAAGATTAGGCATTACCAAATCTAAAAAGATTAAATCTGGTTTGCGAGAAAGGAGCGTAGCTAAAGCTCGAAGCGGATCGTCAATGGCTATAAACTGATAGCCCGATTGGGTTGAAATTTTCTCCATTGTTTGACAAACAGAGCGACTATCATCAATACAGGCAATTAAAGGCTGGGTCGATTGATGTCCAGTAGGGTTAGAAATTGGCGGCGCAGGAGTAGTTAAAATAGGCAAGTCGGTAATATCAGTCAACTCTACTACACCAGTTTGAATATAAGGCAGTAGAGAAGATGTAACTTCGACAACTTGACGCTTCATCTGTAAAGCCAAGTCTCGCAAACTACGCTGTCCGTTGAGTAAAAATGTTAGCTATCGATAAGCAGCAACAGAAACTTTTTGCTGTAAGTCTTCGGGGCGTTTGATAATTGGTGCTTGATTGGCAGATATGTCGGTAAACTTAGCGCTTTGCCAAATTTGCCAACTTTGCCGAGCCGCCGTTGTCGCTTGCTCGGCATCAATTAGTAGCAATTGAACCGCCGATGTACTTTCCTTTGGCTCAACTTGATACTTTAACTGTTTAGCTTGCATACTATCAAACAATACTTCTTGCGCGATCGCTCTAATTACTTGGGCTACTTGTTCTCTGTTAATCAGTTGGCGTTCGATCCATAAATTTAACAATTGATATTCTGTAAGGGAACAAGTGTTATCAAACATATCTTTACCAGCGATTTGCGGACAGTAAGTTGATATATTTCTTTGCCAACGCCGCCGGGGATGTTCCCCCGTACCATACAAAAGCTGCCCTAAGTAAAGGTAAAATACCCGGCAAACATCTCCTGGGGCTTGAATCGATAGCACTCCTGTAAACTGATACTGCTTCAGAGCGGCAAACTCGTTGTCAAACACCGCCGTTCTAGTATATTTTGGCTCATTGGTTAAGCTTTTACGCAATTCTTCTAATTTTTTCTCTGATTGCCTAGCAATGGCAGCTTTTCGTTCTAACCGCACAAAAATTGCCCCTAATAAATCAGCGCTAGTAAAGGGCTTAGTTAAATAATCATCTGCTCCTAATTGCATTCCTCAGCGAAAATCGTCTTTATCAGCTTTGGCGGTCAGAAAAATAAAGGAAATTGTCGCGATAGCGGGTTCTTTGCGGAGTAATTTTAATACATCGTATCCATCAAGTTCGGGCATCATCACATCGCAAATAATTAAATCAGGTTTGTAATCCCACGCCCAAGTTATACCTACATGACCATTTTCTGCGCCAATGCCATCAAAGCCCTCAGCTTTTAGCAAGTCTAAAATATTTTCTCTAACTAACTGCTCATCTTCAATAACTAAAATTTTTGCCATATTATCCGATTTGATTTAACGGGAGTGTAACTGTAAACGTTGTACCTACACCAATCTCACTTTTTACAGCAATTAAGCCGCTATGCAAGTCTATAGACTTCAAAACAATCGCAAGTCCTAATCCTGTACCGGAGATTGTGCCAACATTAGTAGCTCGATAAAAAGATTCAAATAAGTGAGCTTGCTCCCAAAGTGGGATGCCAATTCCTGAATCTTGGACGCGGAAAATTGCCGATTGAGAGGTACAAATTAACTCAAAATGAACAATTCCACCTTGAGGGGAGTATTTGCTCGCATTTGACAACAGATTACTTAAAATCTGCCTGAGCAGTTTTTCATCCATCCAAGCATTTAGGCAGTTATTTTCACTATTCCAGGCTATTTTGTGGTTGGGGACACTAATTTGCATTTCATCTATTAAGTCGCGGCAAAATTGATTTAAGTCAATTTCCTGGAGATTAAACTCTAGTCTTCCCACTTCTGACTGACCAAGTAACAATACATCGTTTAATAATTGAGTCATGTGTTTGACACTAGATTGAATTTGTAATAGGTGTTGGATTTTTTTTTCCTCTGTCCACTTAAACCCATACTTTTCAATCAAGTCCGCCGACGACAAAATTGTTGTTAATAGCGTGCGAAATTCGTGGGATGCCATGGAGATCAAGCGCGACTTTAACTGATTGAATTCTTTTTCTTTTGCCAAAGTAACTAGCGTATTAGTTTCGGCTTGCTTGCGCTCAGTGATGTCTCTCACAATAGCAATAACTTCATCTTCTACACTGACCACAATCCGAGCTTCGTAATTATGCACCTCTCGATCTAAAAGCATTTGGTACTCAAAAATTTGCACTTCCTGAGTAGAAAAGGCTTGTTGCAAGCATTGCAAGGCTTCAGTAGCTACATTTGCGGGTAGTATTTCCTGAATAGGTTTACCGATAATATCTTTGGTAGCTATGCGATCACCTTTGGGGACTAAGCTTGTAATAATTCCTTCCCTATTAATCCGCAATATCAAGTCTGGTAAGGCGTTGAGTAAGGCGCGATTAGTGGCTAGGGTAGAACGCAGAGATGCTTCGGCAAGTTTTCGCTCGGTAATATCTCTCAAAATTGCCACATACTCAGGAAATCTTTGCGGTGAAGGGCTAGAAATACTCACCTCTAAAATGCGCTTTTGCTGGCGTACTTCAATAGTTTGTTCGCTGCTATTTGCCCACTGCGACGGTTGACGGGCTAAGTTTGGCAAAAACTGATGCAGGGATTGCCCAATTAAATTCTGGATTGGGGTAGCAAATATTTCTGCTCCTGGGGGATTGACTTGGCGTATAACTCCATCCTCTGACAATACTAAAATAGTGTCTAAAGCAGCAGTTAAAAGATTTTTTGCTTGTTTGTGGGCTTCATCAATAGCGCCAATTTGCGGTAAAGTCGTCCAGCAAGCGATCGCGATCGCCACAAATGAGAGCGTGATTAGCAAAATGACTAATAAATTGGTACTGTGCTGGCTCAAGCCGCGCTCTAAATTTCCACCAATTGCCCACCCGATAGTAGTTGCGCTGCAAACTAAGACAATTAAGATAATTACTTGCACTACGACAATATCTTTAAAATTGCTTTGTCTGTGCTGATGACGCTTGAACCACCATTGAGGATGAAAGGGAGCAAAATTAATTCGCCTTCATGCCCCATCTCCCACTAAAATCACTACGGGGATGGCAAGCCCCCCTAGCAAGTCTTGCCAACTCCACAGCGTACCACCCACCACCAAGACAACAGCCTCGATGAGCAGAAAAACTAGCGGCAACCCCCCCCAGCGAACTTCGGGAGCATCTCGGCGCAACCATAGCCCCAAATGCAGACCCATAATCGACACTAAATAAGCCGTCCCGGCTACGGTGACAATCTGAGCTAAATCGCCCCAGACCAAAGCTAAGTAACTGATAAAAAATGTAAGTACTAAAGCAGGTTCTAAAACGCCCTGGGGCGACACAACCGCAAATACCGGAGATAAATCTCGTTCTAAAGCTAATTGGTACAAAATGCGTGGCGAGTTGGCAACGGCGGTAGCACAAGTGAGCAGACAAGAAAAAGAAATTAATAAGGTGACAGCAAAAGACGCATAACTGCCCCAAAATGGTTGAGAGGCGGTAGTTAAGTTTAAAAATGTGTTGCTACTACCTACAGCCAAATTAGGAGCAAGGACAGCACCCAAGATCCACCTATAAATACTACCAGAATTAGCCAAGCAGCTACGGTCAAAAACTGCAAAGTCTGCGCCGGGCTTTTACTATCAGCAACAAAAGAGGAAGCCGTTTCGCAGGCATAAACAGAATAGCTAGCAATAAAAAACCACTTTGCCCATTCGCCAAAGCCGAAAGTAGTTTTAGGAAAAATTACTTCTACAGGATTTAATGCTATCCAACCCAACCCTTGCAGGCAAAAGGTAATTACAAAAGCAATTGCTGAGACGACAAAAACTAAGTGTAATATTGCTAAAGCCCGACTGCCACTAAAAGCGACAATAAAGCGATCGCACTAAAGCCAATTTTTAAAACTGTTTCGGGGCAAGCAATTTCTAGAGCGGCTATATTTACCTTAATTAAATCTGTCAAGATAATTGCGTAAATTGCCGGAGCCGCGACCCAACTACCAAAATATGCGATCGCTACGTAGCGCCCCAAATGCGGAAAAGACTCTAGTAACTGAGGGGCATAGTTAGGCCTTCCTCCTAATATATTTAGCCAATATTTACCTAACTGCTGTACTTGCAAGTTAAGCCTCATGGCGACAATTACTCCCGGCAACCATACAAAAATAGCATTAGGGCCAAGGGCGGCGTGGATTGCTGGCGCTGTACCAATCCATCCCACATGATCTGTTAAACCAAAACCCCAAGTCTCTAAAGCGCTTAGACTTCGCGGTAGCAGCACAGTTTGACGCTGATAATTATCCACATCCATAAAATGGCTAAAGTGCCATTTTTCTCCTAGTTAAATTTATTTATATTTGATTCTTTATCGCTATTATCAGGAAAATAATACTGTACAAATACTGAGTTACTAACCTTTTAAATTTGCTTTTTCGGTAGTTTTACTGAAGTTAAATTTCAATTTTGGCTCTGATAATAAATACTAACAAATATTTGTTTTCAAAAGTTAGTGGAAGTATAATGTCAAGCACCATCAGACAAGAACTATCAGTTTTCATGAAGCAGTTGAAACAAAAGACCGAGCTTCATGCAGGCTATCCTTGCAATTTGACTTGGAACCATACTTTACTATCAAAGTTTTTTAACTCCCTATTAAACAACGCGGGAGATCCATTTATTGAACCAGATTTTGGTCTTCATTCGCGCAAGTTTAAGCAAGAAGTGTTAGCCTTTTTTGCCGATCTCTACAAAATTCCCCCTCAAGACTTCTGGGGTTGTGTAACTTCCGGTGGTACTGAAGGAAATTTCTATGGCATATTTTTAGGTAGAGAAGTTTACCCCCAAGGTATACTATATTCGTCTCAAGACTCCCACTATTCCATTGCTAAAGCGGCAAAATTGTTTCGGATGACACACTTAGTTACAGGTTCTCAAGAGAATGGAGAAATGGATTATAGTCATTTCGAGCAGTTAGTTTGTACCAATTGCGAAGTTCCAGCAATTATCAACTTAAATATTGGCACGACAGTTAAAGGTGCTATTGATGACTCAGATAAAGTGCTAGAAATTTTAGAGCGAAATAACATTAAAAATTACTATATACACTGTGATGGAGCGCTTTCAGGAATAATGCATCCCTTTTTGAAGGATGCTCCCCAAATCAACTTTACCAAAGCTATAGATAGCGTAGCAATTTCTGCTAAATTTACTGGTTCGCCGATACCTTGTGGAGTTGTTTTAACTAAAAAAAAGTTTGTAGATAAAGTTGCCACACTGATTGAACACGTCGGATCTAAAGATACAACTATTCTCGGTTCTAGAAACGGTCATTCTAGTTTAAATCTGTGGTACGCCATAAAAACTAGGGTGCTAGTGGTTTTGCAGCCGAAGCTGAGACTTGCATTCAAAACGCTCAATATCTTTATAACCAACTTAAATTAAGACACTATCCCTGTATGCTTAATGAGTTTTCTAACACTGTAGTATTTGCCAAGCCATCAAGGCAAAGTATTAAAAAGTGGCAGTTAGCAGTATTGGGCGATTAGGCGCACATTATTGTGATGCAAAATATAACTAAGCAAAAGCTAGATGGTTTTTTAGATGAGCTTGATTTTTCCCTTAACTTACAAGTTGGATAGCAACCCTAATCAAAATAAGTTGTCAAGTTAATTTGCGCGAACTAGCAATAGCGCCGTGTGTAACGCTATTATCAGGCACAGATGGCGTATTTTATTAGAGTTATGGGCGAATCAAAACGGCGGCAAACGGCACTAAAAGAAAAGTACGGGCAAGAAACCAGATTTTTGCCTTGGTTGCCAATTAGTAAGGGAAAAGCACAACAGTTTGTAGACTGGAGTACTCGTGGTGCTTGGATTGGGATCGGTTTATTAGTTGCGTGGTGGCTAACGGTATTGTTTCTCGGTCCAGCTTTAGGCTGGTGGCAAGTAAGTTAGCTACTAATTTACACAAAGCGTAGCAAGGGAGAATTAACCTCTCTTGCTCTAGAAAGTTGAGAACTACTGTCTAGGCATTTGCTAAGGATGATTTTGCTTAACTAGGATAAAGGGAGTAAACTTGACCGTCTACTAATAACCTTGTAATTCCCTTGGCTTGGAGGTGGGGACACGCTTTTTGCAGCATTTTACTATCGGGAACTTTGATCACGCGATCGCGTTTGGTAGAAAAGCGACGGGCTACACGGTGATTATCAAATACTGGTAAAGTTTTTTGGTTAGTTTCCTGAGCGGGAATTTGTCCTAAGTCGCCAAATTCTTTGAGGGGACGAGTAATTAATTCAGATAAGCGATCGATTACTAAATAGCAAGTTTTGGGTAAATTAGCCTCCGAAAGCGGCAATACTTGAATTAAAACATTAGACGAGGAAGGTCTTTTAACTATCTTCGTTGGTTCTTCAAGGTCTTCATCGTCATCGGAGTAATCCAAATCTTCGTCATCCAATCCTTCGCTGTCTTCAGCTTCCTCTAGCATCTCCTCAGCGAGCATTTCTGCAACGATGGCGCTAGTTTCTTCCTCCGTTGGAAAACTTAGGTTGTTGGTTGCTGGTTGCTCTGAAGAGGCTATTACTCTGCTAATCGGTGGTGCAAAATTGCTCTCGTTACTGGGGATAATTAAAGTATTGCGATCGCTTTTAGCGCTAGGCTCGGCGTAATCGCTTTTAGCGCTAGGCTCGGCGTAATCGCTTTTAGCGCTAGGCTCGGCGTAATCGCTTTTAGCGCTAGGCTCGGCGTAATCGCTTTTAGCGCTAGGCTCGGCGTAATCCTCTGTTTCTATGGGCGGTCTATTTTGTCGAGTAGAATCGTCTATCGCTACTGGTATTTCTGGTTGGCTACTAATGCTACGGCGTTTGATCGTTGGCGTAGGTATAGGGGTAGCAGTTTTTTCCTCTAGTCGCTCTAACTTAAGTTCTGTTTGGGGTTGGGCTACTACCAAACTTGGCTCTATTTCCCTTGGGTTAGTTAATTGTTTAACTGTGTCGCTGCCAGGTACTCTTGCCGCTCGTTTGGAGGCAATTAATACTTCATACTCTTGTTCGGGTAAGGTACTTTTCAACATCCGGCTAATGGTTGAATTGCTCACCCCATAGCGTTCGGCTAAAGTTGAAGTTGTTTCCCCTGTATGTTTATACAAGTGAATAATCTCATTTTTTATAGATTCAGAAATTTTTTTTCCAGTCATAATTTAATTATATTTTAAGCCCGCTTCCGTGCGCGCTTTTCTCGCCGAGAACGAATTGATACTTCATATTCCACCGCCGCGCCGATAGTAAATAGCACGCCACTAAATACCCTAAATACTTCTAGCAGCGCTCCACTTTGGTAGTTTTCAATGTGATTTTGAGCATAACTAAGCCACACATCTCCAATGTAGAGCGAGAACACTGCTGCTGCTATCAATCTCCACGATTGAGAGAAACGACCGCCCCAAAAAGTTAGCAGTACCATTGTAGCGATAATTAACAGTAAGACATCAGCAACGGTGTAGAACAACAATAAAGATTTTTCTAACTCTAACAACCAACTTGATGTAGAAGTTGCAACGGGTCCAGTAGTTGTAGGGTTAGAAACCCAAATTCCCAAGCCAACACCAATTACAGCAATTACGGCGACTACTCCCCATTGCCAGCGTTCTAAATGCACTCGCCTAGCACTTAAAGCAGAAATCATCCCTCCACCCAAAAATAAATACGCTCCTACAAAAAACAAATCTGCTGGCGATACATTAGTCGGTTCTTGCTGAAGCACTAGCTCCCAATAACCTAAAATTAAGTTGCCAATTAGGTAAGATAGCTGCCCAAATCCAATCCCTAGCCAGACACTACGCCCACTAATCATATTTGGCTGGAATATATTTTTTAAGCACAATACCACGGAGCTTAAGTAAGCCACAGATTGAAATACGTAGGCACTAGCTATATACCATTGGGTGCGTCTAGCCACACCTTGAACTTCTGGTACGGGCAAACTAAATAATAAAGCAAATAAAAGTGCGAGTACGCCCCAAGAGATAGCAGCTAAAACAATTGTTTGCAGAGATAGCCAAGATTTTGAACTATTTAGTTTATTTATGGGCTGGTTCATAAAAACTCCTAACAAGAGGGAAGCTGAGATCGCGTTTAGGATTTGATACTATAGTCATAATAGGTTTTTGCTCTTAAAATTTTTAAAGTAGTTACTTATACGTTTTTACTTACCTGTTAGGTTAGCCACAAACCTATATGATTATTGGGCGATCGCACTCCTAAGTCTTTTGTTACTGCCACAGCTTACCAAGGCTTGATTGATTTAGCCACTGTATAAACCCCGATTGTTCGTCTTCTGACATATCTTCTAAACTTTCGAGGGTATTAATCGTAAAGTTAGATTCACCAAAGTATCTTTTCCCTAGACGATGGGTTTCTTGCAAAAGGTTGAGCAACTGGGCTTCTTGCCAATTGGGTAATTGGTCGGCACTGAGCGGATCGATTTGTAGTAAGTAATTAACGGCTTCGGGTGATTTTTCAATTAAATCTACTTTATCAATAAACTCTTTCAAATCTTTTTGAAAAAATTTTGCTTGCCTAGCGCCCAAAAGGTCTTCAATCTCTGCATAAACGGCTTGTAATAATAATAAGCTGCCTTTGACCAAGGATTGAATAGATAGATTGCTAATTTTAGTAGTGACCTTTAGCTGTTCTGGTTTGATTTTTCCCCAAAGTGTGTAGCGGTCGGGTTCTTCAAGCAAAATGCAGGCTTTGCCTTTGTTATCGGTTAAGTCCCGCCATAAAGCTAAAGCCTCTTGAGCCTGATTGAGCGGAAATATTTGCAGTAAACGAAAGGTTTGCCTTTGATAATTAATAATCGGGATAAGTTGGTCGAGGTTTGGATGTTTGATGTTGAAGATTTCTACATCTTGTCTTTTTAAAATAAACATAGGATTAATAATTAACAGTTTATAGCCTGCTGGTAGTACAAGTTACTAGACCACGAAGTCTTTACTTTACATGGCTTAGTAATTATTTTTAGCACTGTTTCATTGTTTAAATTCAATTCTTAGCTTTCTTCACAAATTAGCGATCGCTAATCTCCGGCTTGGGAATTGCTCTCTTTTTGCGTTGTAGTAACGCTGCAAAGGCTCAGATTGTAAAAATTAATGTGTGCGGCGACCAATTGCTGCTCTAAAAACTCTCTCAGCCGTACAGTAGTTGGGAGCTTTGTCAAAGACTTTTTTTCTAGCAAGTTCAACTTTATCGTCCCCGGCATCTAGTACCCTCAACAACGAAGGATTTTTTATTTACCTATACACGTTAATTTAGGATGCTCAACGAAATAATATTAAAAGTGCTTAGGCTTACAAGTAGAAGTGCGATCGCACTTGAGCAACTTTTCCTATGATTTCTGCACCACATAACATCAAGGCTCACTAGATGGAGAAGTAATGTTAGGCTACGCTAGGGATAATTATTTGGATTCTCAATAACTAAACCCTCAATTGAAGCTGCAATGTTCAACTCCTTATCTGCGGATACAAAAATTATAGGAATGGCGTTATGGACGATACAAAGCATATTTACTGCACAGCCTGCGGCTAACTAAATTGCATCATAGCCTCGTAAACCGTGCTTTTGGGCTAATGTCATCTCATCATTAATAATGCTTGTAATTTCAATGATTTGATACTCCATCTGTAAATCGCTTCTTAGTTGATTACATACTGTTGTTGCATCGGTAGCACTGATACTTCCACCACGCGATCGTCGTGCGATCGCCGCAATAATCTCACCTCCTGAAACGGCTGCAATAAAAATTTCATTACCGAAAGTAGGATGGAATAACTCTAAAACCCACACTGAGCCAATTTCACTAACATATCGCTTCACCAATGCACTGCTATCAAGGAACTAAACTACCATTTAGCAGCCTTCCTCAATGATTGTTTCAGAAATTGGTTTACCCTGAATTTGTATAAGTTGCCGCCTTCTAGGTTGGTAAGAGATTTTCTTAATTTGCCGCATTAATCCAGAATCGACTAATGCTTGGTGAAAAGCAATTTGTTTAGCTGCCTGTTCCCGCTCAATAAGGTACTGTTGAATGGCGCGATCAAGTTGTTGTAACTCCACTGGTTCCAGAAACTGGAGTTTATCAAGCATTTGACTCAGAATTGTCTGAGACATCAGTATGTACCTGAAATTAAGGTTATTCTGATGTCTATTTTACACAGTTCAACTTTAAAGTTTATAAATAATGCTCAATTACCGCTCTTACTGATGACGAAAAACAGCCCAACAACTAGATTCACCTAAGCGCGATCGCACTTATGCATCTTTTCTTACTTAACTTTGCGTCACACGACGGTTTATGCTTTACAGAGCGCGATCGCGCTTGTCCAACTTTTCCTGTAATTTATGTACTGTCCAACGTTCCACTTCACCTACCGCTAGTAACCTCTCAAACTTAACCAACCATCTTGATACGGTCGGTGTACAAGCGGATTGTTATGCCGTCGTTGCCACAGCATGACTCATCACGTAAACTGCATGGGTTTTATTAGCAAATTGTCGAGGTTCTGTCTTGCGGATAATCTCAAATCCCAAACCTCTCCAAAACTGTAAACCTAGCTCATTGGCTTCAACCACACTCAGCGATATCTGCTTGAAACCTTTTGCTGATACCCAATTCTCAAATGCCCGATAGAACTCCGTACCTAATCCTTGACCTCGTTGCTCAGAACTTAACATTATCAATCCCAGCCACCAAGTTTGATTGTCTGGATAGTAGCGAATTGACTCAATCATTCCGATCAAATCATTCTGCGAAGCAAACAAGCCGAAAATATATTTATCCTGCGTCGTTTTTCCATCTGGCACGGCATCGAATTCTTGACGCGCTGCTGTCGGTGAAGGTGGTTGACCATCTGTTAAGAGCGCAAATTCTGTGCATTGCTTATAGAGATTTTGCAGCACTGGCGCGTCTTCTAGATTGAGGAGCTTTGCTGAGTAACCAGGACGATTTAGAGTGAAACTTGCTGAATTGTTCATTCCTCACACCAACAATATTTGTGATCGCCTTCAACTTATCATTAATATCCTTACCAATAAGTCAAAAGTACTGTCCCATTTGTCGCCTTGAGCTTACTTGATCTTTATCACTCACAAACAGCTTCCAATTTACCGCCACAACCCGAAGTGTAGACGGCATAACTATTTATTGTACTGAAACTTCCCGTATAATCTTCTAATCAATGACGAGACACAAGCATGATAGTTATTTTTGAGGATATTAAACGGAAATTTTCCAAATAACATCCATATTTGGAGATTATGCAGAATTTTTCCATTTATTCATTCTTTATGAGGGTGTTATACCGGAAAATTATATTTAATACTCTAGAAAAACTGCTTTTAAACCCCAGGAATCCAGGATGTACCAGCTAGAGGCAATTTCGCCATCGCCGCCGCTTCAATAGTTAAAGCTACTAAATCTTCGCGTTCCAAGTGATGCACGTTTTGCTTGCCACAGGCGCGGGCAATTGTGGTTAATTCCATGTTTAGAGTTTGCAGATAGTTTTTAACTCTTTTTGCTCCTACTTCAACTTCTAGCCTTTTCTCTAATATTGGATCTTGGGTAGTTACGCCTACTGGACACTGCCCTGTATGGCAGTGGTGACAAGTTCCTGGCGCAGTACCTAGGGCGGCGTAATCTTCAACTGCTGAATAATGCGTATCATTTTGAATGTAGGTTTCGCTGTTGCAACCCAAAGCCACTAAAATACCTTGTCCTATTGATACTGCATCTGCCCCCAGTGCGATCGCTTTTGCCACATCTGCGCCAGTACGAATCCCCCCAGAAACAACTAATTGCACTTTTCCCTTCATATCTAAGTCTTCTAATGCTTCTACGGCTTGACGCACGGCGGCTAAGGTGGGGATGCCTACGTGTTCGATAAATACGGTTTGAGTGGCGGCGGTTCCCCCTTGCATTCCATCAACTACAATCACATCTGCGCCTGCATGAATGGCTAATTTGACATCATTAAATGTTCGCGAAGCCCCAACTTTAACAAAAATAGGTTTTTCCCAGTCGGTTAGTTCTCGCAATTGCTGGATTTTGATTGTTAAATCGTCTGAACCTGTCCAATCGGGATGGCGACAAGCAGAACGTTGATCGACTCCTTCGGGTAATGTCCGCATCTGGGCAACACGCGGATTAATTTTTTGTCCTAATAACATCCCGCCACCGCCGGGTTTTGCCCCTTGTCCGATGACTATTTCAATTGCATCGCAAGAGCGCAAATCATCGGGATTGAAGCCGTAACGCGACGGCAAACACTGGTAAATTAATGTTTTTGAGGACATTCTTTCTTCTTGAGTCATCCCACCGTCGCCTGTAGTTGTTGATGTCCCCATCTGCGTCGCCGCTTGTCCTAAAGCTTCTTTAACATTGGCAGATAAGGAACCGAAACTCATTCCGGCGATGGTAATGGGAATTTCAAGTTCAATGGGTTTTGTGGCGTAGCGCGTACCTAGAACGGTTTTGGTAGAACATTTTTCTCGATAACCTTCTAAGGAATAGCGCGATAAAGATGCACCCAAAAATACTAAATCGTCAAAATGAGGTAATTTGCGTTTTGCACCTAATCCGCGTATTTCATAGAGTCCATGAGCGGCGGCATTTTGAATATAATTAAGGATAGTGCGATCGTATCCCCAGGATTGTTCGTTGGATTGAATAGGATTCATATTAGTTAGTTACGAATATAGATAATTAGTATTCTTGCTGTGCGTCTGCATTCCAGTGATAAAGCTGCTTTGCGGATGCTACCCGTTTGAACTCTTTGGGGTTGGATGAAAAACCTGATTTGTCGAGTAACTCCCCGACTACTAGATAATCGGCTTCTAGCATCGGCTCAATTTGGGCATCTGCGCCTAAAGATTTGATATTTCCTCGGACGTAAATTACTGCTTCGTAAAGGGAATCTCCTAACGCATCTCCCGCATCACCACAGACTACAATCCGCCCAGCTTGCGCCATAAATGCGGAAAAACTACCAACGTTTCCACCGACAACAATATCTGCACCTTTAAGGGAAATACCGCAGCGCAAACCTGCATTACCATCAATGATTAACAACCCACCGTGTGCCGAAGCACCCGCAGAGATAGACGCAAAGCCTTTGACTTGCACTTGTCCAGACATCATATTTTCGGCAACTCCTGTACCTGCATTGCCTGTAATAGTTACGTTGGCTAGTTTGTTCATGCTGGCGGCGTAATAGCCTGTATGTCCGATAATTTTTACGTCAACAGGTGCGTTTAAGCCCACCGCAAGGTTATGTGCGCCATTGGAATTAAGAATTTTGATTAAACTTGGATGATCTAGTAAGTTGTGATGCAGATATTGATTAACTTCTCGCACGGAAGTTTGAGCAAGATCGAAAGTTATGCTGTCCATATATACATCTCCTCTGGTACGGGTTCGTAGATATGGGCGTGTTTTATATCAGGTAAATGAGCAAGAGAGCGAAATTCAGATGCGATCGCTACATAATCATCAGTTTCCGCTACTACCGCAGGTTTGCAACCAAAAGCATCTTTTACTAAGGCAAGTTTGTCCGCCGTACCCATGAGAAAAGTATAAAATCCGTCTAATTCCTCAAAACCTTTATTTATCGCGGCTTCTAGGTCGTCTCCTTCTTGCATTCGCCATTCCAAAAACCGACAAGCGGCTTCAGTATCGTTATCGGTTTCAAACTTAATTCCGCGTGGTTTGAGTTTGCGGCGAATTTCGTTAGGATTAGATAGAGATCCATTGTGTACTAAACAAAAGTCTTCTCCCGCAGTGAAAGGATGGGCGCGATCAGGTGTAACGGCTGATTCTGTCGCCATTCGAGTATGTCCGACTAAATGAGAACCTTCGAGAGATTGAAAGTTGTAACGATGAGCAACATCGGCGGGTGTGCCAATATCTTTATATAAATCAATGGTGCGTCCGGTTGAAAGTATATGTAACTGTGGGTAATTTTGTTTTATCCACTGCTTTACGATATCTGGGGAAAGGTGAGAAGTTAAAACAGCGCGATTACGCACAGCATAGCGCCAAGGGCGATCGCCTACTGGTACACTTAAATTAGCTTCAACTCCAAAATGTGTTTGATAATCTTGCGCTAATTCTTGCCAATTAAAGGCATTTCCAGAATACAAACTATACTTGCGATCCTCGCCCTTTAAGGGTTCTGTAAATACGGCAAGTCCCGCCGAATCCGACCCGCGATCGCTCATTCCGATCAACATCGGCATCATTAATTCGCCTAAATGCTCCCGTAATTCGGTTTTTTTAACCAATAATCCCACAATTCCGCACATTTTTAGAAAAACTCCAAATACTTTTTCACTTCCCACTCGGAAACATGGCGCATATATTCCACCCATTCCATCCGTTTAAGGCTAATAAATTCCTCTGCTAATACTCCTAAAGCGCCTGTGATTACTTCGTCTGATTCCAAAGCATAGAGCGCTTCAGAGAGACTTTGGGGTAAAGTTTGAATGCCTTTAGCTTTGATTTCTTGCTGGGAAAAGTCATACAAATTGGTGTTGTGGGGAATGCCAGGATCTAGCTCTTTTTCAATGCCATCTAACCCGGCTGCGATCGCAACTGCTGTCGCTAAATAAGGATTACACGATCCATCAGCTAAACGTAATTCTAAGCGCCCTCCAGGAATCCGCACCATACTAGAACGATTATTATCACCGTAGGTAATGTAAGCCGGGGCCCAAGTTGCACCGCTTAGACTTCTCCCTACTACTAAACGTTTGTAGGAGTTAATTGTGGGAGCGCAAATCGCCGTCAAAGCTGGGGCGTGAGCTAATAATCCGCCCATGAAATGATAGGCTAGTTTCGATAACCCTAGATTTTTTTCGTCGGTATCATCAGCAAATAAGTTACTTTTGCCATCAGAGATTGACATATGGATGTGCATTCCGTTACCGGAACGATTGGCGAAAGGTTTGGGCATAAACGAGCAAACTAAACCCATTTCTTTGGCTATTTCTGAAGCCGCCATTTTAAAGAAAATGTAGCGATCGCACGATGTCAACGCATCGGTATAAGTATAGTTAATTTCAAACTGACCGTTAGCGTCTTCGTGATCGATTTGATAAACGTCAAACTCCACTGCTTGCAAGGAGTCTACCAATTTTTCAATAAATGCCCGACTGCGAGAAAGTCCTTTGTAGTCGTAGCAAGGCTTTTCTAAATTATCGGTGCGATCGCAGGGGTAAATATTCCCGCTTTCATCTTGATAAAGTAATGAAAATTCTGGTTCTAATCCTGTGTACAAAATCCAACCAAGTTTCTTCAGTTTTTCTAACTGCTGCATTAATATAAAGCGAGAATCGTAAGGGTAAGGTTGTCCTTTGACATTACCAACGCAGACTACACGGGCAAAACCAGGCATCCAAGGAACTAAAGATAGCGTAGTTGAATCGCCTACCGCCATAAAATCTGGGCTATTTGGCTGCATTCCTAGTCCCCAAACTGCAAAACCTGCAAAACCCGCCCCTGGACTCAGAATATCATCAAAATGCGATGCTGGTACGGCTTTTGTTTTGGCTGCGCCGTGAATATCAACAAATTGCGCCAGTACAAACTTGACTTTGTTTTCGGCTAAAAATTGTTTGGCTTGTTCTGGTGTCATTAATTACGATCTCCTTTTATAAACCTAGGAAGCAAGACGTTGCAGTGCAACGTCTCTACAATAATGTTTTTACACCGAATTCACCGCTATCTAATTCAAGGGCGATCACATTTAAGGTTTGCCATAAATATGCCCCAAACGTACAATCGCACCAAATTCTGTAAAATGGTTGTTCCTGAAGAACTCCAGGAATGACTGTGACATTTACCCCCGCCATTGAAGTTAAAATTACTGGATTCTCGGTAATTGATAGCGCCTGAAAGTTAAAACTGCAAGTCTGTAATAGTAATTCGTTTACTTGGAGTCCAATAAGTGCGATCGCGAAGTCTTGACGTAAAACTGGGTAAACCTTTACTGGAGGATATTTACAAGCCTGTGTTAACTGAGGTGCAATCGTCCGATCTTCAATCAAAAATTCACTTTTACCCAAACGGGCAATAATTCCTCCTTTTGAAAGGAAAGTCCAACTATTTGAGAGATCGGGTACAGCTATTGATTGTGTAGCTAACCACGCTTCTGCACCCGCACCTTTAACGCCAAATCGAGGAATAAAAGATAAATCGACAATTTCTAACTCTGTTACGTTGTCAACTATTTGTATTTCATTAACATCGCCGATGGTACTAAAACTGTTAGAAGTCGTCATGCGCCTACCTCCTGACGTTGGCTTGCTGCTTTTTGACGCAGATTACTAGGATCGTAAAATGGTGTAGGACATATAGTTGCAGATATAGATGTGCGATCGCTTAACTTAATTGAAAATTCTCCTTTGTCTATAAGTTCGGGTGTAACGTAAGCTAAACCTATATAACGTTGCCTAGTTGGACTAAAAGCAATACTTGTAACACGCCCGGCGATATCATTGCGATCAATGACTAAATGGCATTCTTGCGGTGGTGTAACGATGTCTGCATTCAACATGAAGCCGATAAGTTTATGTTTTACCTTTTGTTTAGCGACAATTTGCAAGCTACGCTGACCGATAAAAAAGGGTTTATCCATCTTTACCGCCCATTCTAAATTTGCTTCAATTGGTGTTGTCAAGCCATCGGTATCTTGACCGATAATTAAATGACCTTTTTCTAGCCTTAATACTCGTTGCGCTTCTACACCAAAAGCCGCGATTTGATAGTCTTTTCCAGTTTCTAATAGCGTATCCCAAAGCATCGGGGCAAATTCGGCGGCTACATGAATTTCATAACCCCATTCACCTACAAAGCCGACACGCATTAACAAAGCTGGAATGCTTGCAATTTCTGCCTCGCGGACTGCTAAATAAGGAAAAGCTGTACTATCTAAATCGATATTAGTTAATTTAGTTAAGAGTTCCCTTGCATAACATCCCGCTAAATTAATTGCTGATCGCGTTCCTGTTAAATTAACAATCCCACAATCTAATTGCCACAAAATAAGTAACCGCGACAATTCCCGATATATCTGCGTTGCACCAGAAGTTGTAGTTGTAAAGTAAAAATGCTCAATTCCTAACCTTGCAACTACGCCATCATCAACGATTACACCCGTTTCATCTAGCATCAGTGCGTAACGAGTTGTCCCAACTGTCATATTGCTATAACGTCCGGTGTAAACTCTTTCTAAAAACTCCGCCGCCTCAGCGCCTCTAATTTCAATTTTGCCTAAAGTCCCAACATCAATAATACCAACGCGATCGCGCACTGTTGCAACTTCAAACTCAATACACTCTTTTCTACTTTTACCTAGTTGAGTGTAATACTCTGGTCTACTCCACATTCCCGCCAACATAAAGCACGCGCCTAACTCTACATGACGGCTATGTAATGGAGTTTGTCTAAAGGGTGTAAAACCTCGTCCGGCTAAGTGCGCCATTGGTACAGGATGAAAAAAAGGTCTAGCGGTAGTTGTCCCTACTTCTCCCGGCGATTTTCCGGTAATTTTTGCCAAAATCCGTAAAGCATTCATATTAGAATGTTTGCCTTGACTTGGACCCATTCCCACTGTTGTATAGCGTTTTAATAGTTCAATGTTGTCAAATCCTTCGGCAATGGCGTTAACAAAATCTTTGTATTGCAAATCTTCGTCAAAGTCTACAAATTCCTTGCCTTGGGGATGGGGTGCGATCGCCCATCCATAAGAAGGCGATTCAATTTCTGGGGCAATATAAATATCTAATTTATCGCCTAAGCCTAAGTAATTAGCGGCTTCTAGCCCTGCTCTTTTACCATCAAGTAGTTTTTGGTCAAAATCAAACACACCATTTACCCGCCCACAGGCGAACACTCCCGGCGGCAAGGTTTCGGGGACAAACTGCTGTAAAAAGTCATCAAAGCGCATTTTCGTACCCGCTTGATACAGTAAGTTAGCAGCACTTGCCCAACCTACACTCATGACAATGCCATCACAAGCGATTTTTTTAGTTACCCCTTGATTATCAATCGGAGAGATTACAGCACTTGCAACACCATCACAGGCGGGGTTTGGTTTGGCTTCAATGATGCAATAACCAGGGTAAATTGGCATAGAAAGCGATCGCACTTTTTCTGTTAATTCATTTACTGGCGGATTAGTTCTTAAATCCACTACTGCCATTACTGTTACATCATGGGCGACTAAATCTAAAACCGCTTGATATCCATCTTTATTAGCTACCAAAACTATCGCTCGATTCATGGGTTTAACAGCGTAGCGATAAATCAACCTTTGCGCCGCCGATGCTAACATAACTCCCGGTAAATCGTTGTTGCGAAATACTGCTGGCTGTTCGTAAGCGCCTGTTGCTGCAACTACTGCCTTTGCGCGCATCTTAGACAAATAATTGCTATTAACTAAAGGTATCAAGCGATCGGCGTAATATCCTGCTGCTTGGGTTGCTGTATAGATTCGGATTTTGGGATGATTCAAGACGTTGCAACGCAACGTCTCTACAGCACTAATTTGGGCATTTTCATCAACAATTACCACATCGTAGCCCGATTCTGCGGCGGCTAAACCTGCGGATAATCCCGAAACACCTACACCTATTACCAATACATCGCAAAAATCATAACGTTTTGGGGTACGAATATGAGGCGTATTTGCATCTAATTTTCCCAAGCCGCTAAGGTTGCGAATAGTGCGCTCCCAAAAAGGAAATAACTTTTTATTATAAAAAGCTTTGTAGTAAAATCCTACTGGGAGAAAAGCTGAGAAGAAGTTAATAATGCTGGCGCGATCGCTTTCTACTCCACCAAAAGTATTTACAGCTTCTAAAATCATTCCCTGAGTTAATAGCGTGACATCTCCGCGTACATTCAGTTTTTGCCCATCTTGCATCAAGGCATTAATATCACGATCTGCCATGCTCAAAATGCCGCGCGGACGATGATATTTAAAGCTGCGTCCAAGTATACGTTGCCCTGATGCCCACAAAGCACTGCTGATCGTATCTCCTTCGTAGCCCCAATAACGCCTACCTTCAAAGGTAAAATCAATGCGTTTGCTGCGATTTATCCATTCCCCATTTATGGGAGACAGTCGATTACTCATACAACCCCTAATATAAATAAGTGTTGATAATTTCGTCAGTTTGGGTATTTCGTTCGGCAATAAACCAAGTATTGCTAGGCGTATGACACCACCATTCCTTTTTTATCCCCGCCTCGCCATTGCGGTTAAATACATAATCCGCCCAAGTCAAGTCATCTGTTGTTTGCGGATTGGGCATTAAACGCACTTCACCACCGCAAACAAACTCAGAAACAGGTCTAGCGCCATTAATCGGACAAGTTACAATCTTCATTTAGTGTCCCACCGAAGCCGCGCCTTTTTCCCCTACCAAGGCATGATTGATAAACCGAGAAGGGGAAAAATCTGTAATTAAGTCATGATTGCGATCGCCCGCCACAGTATAAGCCATTGTTTTACCACATACGGGAGTTGCTTTAAAACCCCAAGTTCCCCAACCTGCATCTAAATAAAAGCCTTCAATTTCTGTTTTACCCATAATTGGCGCAAAATCCGGTGTCATATCTGCTATTCCCGCCCATTGACGTACTACTTTAACGTGGGAAAGCATGGGGAATAATTTAAGCATATGCGCCGCCAATCCTTCAGTAAAATCAAAAGTAGAACGGGTAGAATGCAACTCATAAGGGTCTAAAGATGCACCCATGACTAACTCTCCTCTAGCAGTTTGACTAACATAGACGTGCAAGCTACCAGATACTATTATTGGATCTAACCAAGCTTTCATCGGTTCGCTGACCATTGCTTGCAACGGATGAATTACTATAGGCGACTTCATTCCCACCATTTTCAACATCCGAGGTGTAGATCCAGCTACCGCACACAATACTTTAGGTGTGGAAATATTGCCGCGCGAAGTTCTGACCCCCGTAATTTTGCCTCCTTTAACCTCAATTCCCAAAACTTCCGTCTGTTGGTGAATTTCCACTCCGCGCAAGTCTGCACCGCGCCCATAGCCCCAAGCTACAGCATCATGACGGGCTATACTTCCGGGTGCGTGATACAAAGCCCCCAAAACTGGGGCATTTCCGCCGCAACTTATATCCATATACGGACAAGCTTTTTTTACTTCTTGGGGACTCACCAACTCGCTATCAATCCCAAAATGCTTATTTACTTCCGCCCTCCAACGCATTGTCCTTACCGATGCGTCCGTATGCGCCAGCGTAAAGTGTCCGCGCGTAGAGTAGAACAAATTTAAGTCAAAATCTTGTGCCAAATCTTGCCACAGTTTTACCGACGCATCATAAAACTTCACTCCTTCTGGGGTGAGATAGTTAGAACGAATAATTGTTGTATTGCGTCCTGTATTTCCGCCGCCAATGTAGCCTTTTTCTAAAACCGCAACATTTGTTATCCCGTAATCTTTTGCCAAATAATAAGCCGCCGCCAATCCATGACCGCCACCGCCAATAATTACCGCATCGTATCCCGATTTTAGGCGATCGCACTGCCGAAACATCCTCGGTTCTGGATACTTCTTATTCAGGGCAAATTTTAATAAGCGTAACGGCATTGTTGGAGTAGTTAAGATTCTCTACAGGAAACTTTAGTGAATATCATGCACTTTTTATTTATATCTGTCAATGCTTGCTATTATGCGAAATGGTTGCAGTAGAAAATAAACTCATGGCATCCACCGAACAAACCGATGATGGCTCTCTAGAACGTTATATAGGCAATACAATCAGGCAATTGCGACAGAAACACAGGTTAACAATTGCGGAGGTATGCGATCGCACGAATATTTCGCGTGGGATGCTGTCAAAAATTGAAAATGCTCAAACTGCAACCAGTTTAGAAACCTTGGCAAAACTAGCCAGTGCGCTAGGGGTATCACTTTCAACATTATTTCGCAACTACAATATGCCCGAAGGCGACGCGCAACTGGTCAAAAGTGGCGAGGGAATGGAAGTAGTACGAAGCGGAACTAAACGCGGTCACACCTACCACCTTTTAGCTTATGATCGCGGTTCTACTAAATTATTTGAACCATTTTTGATTGCAATGGACGATGCTTCGGAGGCTTTTCCAACTTTTGAGCATCCAGGAGTAGAGTTTATTTATATGCTGCAAGGCAAAATTGAATATCGACACGGAAAATCTACCTATCTATTAGAACCTGGTGATTCGCTAACATTTCAAGGCGATATCCCGCACGGGCCAGAAAAACTAATAGAGTTACCGATTGTTTTTCTCGCAATTATTTACTATTGTGCGCCACCTGTTGAGAGCTAATTGGAAATATAAATCTACTCTCTTTCTCTAAGGTTGGATTTTTCTACAAACTGTTTGCCACAGTTCTTACAACGGTAGCATTGCTTCCCCCGCCGATAGCCATTTTTAGATAACTGCTGTGATTGACAATGAGGGCATTTCATTACTTTCATTACATTATCTAATATGCGATCGCCTATATACGGCTCCAAATATGACACTAACAAGTCTTCAATCTGCTGTGTCAACTGTTGACGGTGCTGGAGATCAGGGCTGCGAAGTGCGGACAATATCACAGCATTACCACTATGGACGCAAACTTCTGCTAAAAGACTGGCCTGTGCTGCGCTCAAGTTTGGGTTACGTTGCTTGAAAATGCTTGCCATGAAGTTGATGGCTTCTTGGGTCATGCTTTCATCGATGGATTGGAAAATCTGGCGGGATATAAAGAACTGGATAAATACTACCCGTGACACGGGCTGTTCAAATAACTGGGCAACAGCGCCCGTTATCGCTTGAATCATTTGGCGCAGAGGTAATTGTAGGATTTCTGGAGTATTTGCCTGCGCCCACATCCCCTTAACTCGCTCGATATGGCGCAACTCCATCGCATTAAAAACGGCGGCTTTATCGGGAAAAAACTGATACAGAGAACCGATTGCTGTCTTTGCTTTGGCAGCAATTAAATGAGTAGTTGCAGCTTCATAGCCTACCTCGTCAAATACTGCTGCTGCTGCATCTAGTAGCTTTTCTACCCGCTCTTTTCCTCGCTGCTGTTTGGGCTGACGGCGCAATTCTCTTGACGAATGCGAATGTTTTGTCATATCTTATAAATGCGACGAATTATTCACAATTTTTAAGCTAGTGGAGAATGCCATGCAGTCTATGCTTCCTGGTGCGCCTTGGTTATTAGCTCATAAGTCAATGCTTACAGTCAACCAACCCCGCAAAATTTCCTTGTATGGCATTGACTATGTAATGTGGAAAGATGCGGCTGGAGATATTCATGCCTTGCCTAATGCTTGTCCCCATATGGGAGCGATGCTATCCGAAGGATGGTGCGAAGTCGATAATGAGGGTAAGACAACAGTAGTTTGTCCTTTTCACGCTCTAAAGTTTGATGCTGACGGTTGTACCGTTTTACCGGGAACTGAAAAGAAAACATTACCTCAACTAAAACCTTTACCAATAATAATTCAGGGAGATTTTATTTGGTCTTATGGCGAATACGAGCCAAAAGTGCCAATTCCTACCATCCTAGATGACATTGCTAAAACTTACTACTTTGTCGGGTATACAGCAGATACAAGTGTAGAAACTCCTTTGCTGACTATGCTGCTAAATATGCACGATTATAATCATCAAAATGGCACTCACAAAGACTTGTTTCGGATTACGGATGTAGAGTTCCATCAATTTACAGATGTTGGACATCATTCTCATGCTTTTTACGATATGCCTACCGCTCCTTACAGCTTGTTAGAAAAACTCAAGCAACCCGATTTACTTCTACTGCCTAGTACAATTAAAGCTCACTTAGAAAATCACTTCCCATCTCTAGTAGTTTTTCATGCAGAAACGCCTTTAGGAAAAGTCGCACAGTGTCATATTTTATACCAGAAGCCGAGAATCGGACGCGGACTTATTCCTCTTCTGTCAGACTCCGAAATCAATAAATAGTAAATAAAGCCTTTCATCCAGAAGAGTAAAAGGGAAGGAATTGATTCATTCTGCTAATTAGGTAATTAAATCCAAGTAATAAGTTGGAGTTGGGGAAAACATCTAACCAAGGAGAAACTAACCAAAATAATAAGAGTGGTTGGACAACTAATCGCAGATTATTTAGAACATTCTTCCATCCGCTTGCATGATTCCATTGCTGATGGTTAGAAAAATTTACAGAATTACTTTTTTGACTCTCAGTTTCAATTTGAGCAGATTGCTTTAGCGCTAAAAAAGCTGGAGAATTTAAACTAATCATTGTGTAAACACAAAAAATAATCTCCCACCACCTTTCAATATCCTTGAAGTGAGTAAAGCGATAATCTGTCCAACCTAATTCCTGTTTACACTGCCGGAAGCCATATTCTACCCATGTTCTTAATCCATACAAGTTACCTAAAATCTTCTTCAGGTTTCCCTGAATATTGGTCATTACAAAGGTCGTAGAATTCTCTGGCATGGTTTCCTCTTCAGTAGTTATTTCCCAGTAAGTTCTTGCTCTTTTTTTACCGTAAATTATTTCCCTAATGTATCTAGTCTCTGACTTTTGATTGCTAAGTGTTCGCTCAAAAGAACTCCACTTATTTGCCCTAACGCTTTGGTTCGCTGGCAGCCAGACCGCATGATTACTTCTAATTGCTACTACATAGTCTAAATTGTGTTCAGCTAACTTACTCAAAAATTGGCTACTTTCACCATATAAACTA
>QQTW01000129.1_pt1 | contig 42282 bp, 32 predicted proteins | sample 1904831 | NCBI WGS metagenome assembly QQTW01 (sample SAMN09435610, study PRJNA476489) | Subsurface metagenome, whole genome shotgun sequencing project.
ATGCTGCGGCGGGTAGAGAGGAGACGAAGCCCGCTGTGCTTGTTGCTCTTTCTCAGCTTGCACGAATCTGTTCACTCGCTCTTTTGCTTCGGAGAAGCATTGGTTGTACGTTTTCTATTTCGATCGAATGATCAGCTTAAGTATCCTGACCAATTGATGATCCTGAGGTAACCGCCGTTGGGGGTTTAGGGGGTCGGTGACGACGATGATGAGAGAAGAAGAAAGAAAAAAAAAACGAGCGGATCGACGATACTCACCGAAGGATCGTTACCTTGACATTCCTCAATCCATTGGTCCAGAAGCACGTCGAGGCGTTTGGCTTGCTGATATTCGAATTCCGCTTGTTCTCTCATCAGTCGTTTGAGCAAATCGGACTGCTGCACTGCCGATCTGGGGTTGTTTCTTTCGAGCTTCAATTTGTTCACCCGTTCTTTTGCTTCGAAGAAGCAGTCGTCGTACGATTTCTGTTTCAGTCAATTAGTAGTAGTAGTAAAAGATGAAGAAACAGAAGAGACAGAAAAATCGAGCGACTGATGATGCTCACCGACGGATCGTTGCGCTGACATTCCTCGATCCACTGGTCCAAAAACACATCTAGACGTTTGCCCTCCTGGTATTCAAATACCGCGTATTCCCTAATGAGTCTTTTGAGCAATTCGGACGGCTCCGGTTGGCTTGTCCCAGGAGAGCCGCCCTCGTTGGGAGGAGTGATGGGGTTGTTGTTCTCCGGCGGATCGTTCACGGTCGGAGCTGGGGCTGCAGCGCGACGGGATAGCGTGCGAAGATCGGAGCTGGCATCTGCTGGTCCAGAATCGATGGCCTGATCAGGGTCGAAGATCGATCCCTCTTGCAGGAAGGGCAGGCCAAACACGGTCACGGCGATCAAGGTTACCCACCAGAGACGGTCGATCAGCATGTTGAGTGGTAGGCGACAAGATCCCAACCAATGACTGAGATTCTACCGGCTTGCAAGAATGGTGCTTGAAAGATCAACAACTTGATACTCCACAAGAGCAGCACATGACCCAGTTCCAGTAGAGAAGTCAGATGGAATTGGGGCGCGATCGATGCGGCGGCCCTTTGTTCGAGAATCCTGGGCGACCATCATCTATGTAGACGTCTCCCGCGGATGGATATCCATGTCGAGCTCCATGGCCGGTCCCGACAGAGACTGAAGCGCTTAAGACACCTCCGTAGCCGAAATCGCTGGTTCAATAGACGATGCGCAACACGATGTTGAAGGAGAGAGAAATCCATTGGCGTTGTCATGTCCTTGGGTCGGGGAATCATCATGTTGCGAGATCGTCGGCTGTCCTCGTCTTTTTTTTCTTTGATGAACCAATCACAGGCGGCATTAACTCAACAGGCTGCTGAACGACACAGCTGGCGGATACGACGAAAATAAAGAGAATCGAGTACGAGTATGGATGAGTACTCCTACTCGTACTCTTTCGTGACGGCGTCCCAGTTGTCATCACCAACACTTGCGGCAGCGACCGTGGTAGCGACCATTGCGATCACAGTCGAGACCGCCCGGGCCAGGACGCGCTCAAGCGCGGCAGCCATATCTTGAATCAAGCTCACGGGACTGGGGACCAGGACTAGGAACGGACTAAGGACTTGGCCCTGATATCAAACTTTTTGCGGCAGCCGCACATGCTCACCATCACGCACCGAGAGTTGGAGGAGTGCATTCATCGTCCGTCTCATATCTTCCTTGTAGTCTTTCTTTCTCCACTCGGCAATCTTGAGTAATATCTGGTGAGCTGGTTGGGAGACAGATCAGTTCGGCTGGACTGAACTGAACTGGGTTGGGTACGGTAGGTGTTTGGGTTCTGGGGATGTGGGATGGTGAGTGCTTGGAGTTCATGCTCGCCGTTGATCAGCGAGCGGGCTGAGCTGAGCTGAGCTGGGCTTAGCCACTGAAAGAAAACTGTTCCGACCCCAGTCGCGCCAAGTACCTAGTCGCGACTCGGCTGGCCAAGACACGACTGGGTTGGCCGAATCGCGTATTGGGTCCTGACAGTAGACGTCCACAATAGAAACCGCACCATAGGAACCTAACTGAAACGATATCGTCAATAGCTCAGCGATACAACATGGATTGGTTGTTATCATGCCGAGTGTCGTGACAAGACGTCTAGGCACGGGACTGACTGGCAAGTTTGCAAGCTCGGATGGAAAGAGGAAAGTTCCATTGCATGATAACTCTGCCTATTCCATCCCACATGACGATGTGGTCGATCGTGGTGAACGTCTGAGAGAGAAGAATTTGATCCAATCGAATCAACTTCATACAAGTTGAATTGCAAGACACGACCTCGCGATAGAATCCATTCCCCAATGCCCGTGGTGACTGGGCCGGCCCCAGTCGCGACGAAGCCACTCGGCGCGACTGGGGTCGGAACAAACCGCACCATCGAAGTAGGCCTTCGACGTTGAGAATTGAACATGAAAATCTAACACGCTATCGAATGCGATTCCAAGACCGATTGAAGTTAGATAAACGCCCTTCGATCATGGGAAAACATCAATCAAATGAGGCGATGCGGACCTGATCCCTCTCTTGCAACTCGTTCGTCCCCGAAAGATGAACAGAACTACATTCAAATCCTGTCCCATCACTGTCCACCCAGCACGAATCACCCAGCCACCTATCCCCTTCAGAGGGAAAGAGGAGGGAGGGAATGGGAATATATTGGTGAGAACACCCTGTTAACACCGGGGAAAATCTGGGGTTCAACTCCCAGTCGAGCTATATCTTTTGAATTCTTTTTTTTCCTCTTTCCTCCTTGGGGAACCACCATTGATGGCGTTCTTGCATTAGTGTTGTCGGGCTTAATATGAGGTTGGGTAAGTGTGCTCACGCTTACTTACATCTGCCTTGTTTTGGTGGTGGCAGTCGCCCATAGCTACTCCGGAGTCAAGATGGAGAACCATTGATTGCGAAGAAAAAGATGTCAATGCATGACTAGTCGAACCAATTGAAGACATTTTGAAACATAAAGCGTAGGATCGAAGAGAAGAGAAGTGAACATTAGCATTTCCATAAAGAGGACTAGTCCTTCTATAGGCCTTCCTCGAAAGGGCAATCCACGCTCTCATGTCCATCCCGTTCACACAACGCGCACCATCGATTGGGATCAACCACTCCGCTGGCTTTGCCGGGGACCATTCCCATTGTTCCCTCTTCTTCAATCCCCGCCTTGGGCCCTATTGCCGGCATTGGTTGCAGCTGATTATGCTCCTGCCGATGATGATCCGGCACAAGCAGAGACTTCGCTGAGGGCGGCGTATAATTCGATAAACTCGATGTTGTCTTGTGGCCTAATGGGGAATTATGGTGATCCTCTTCTGATCGATTCATGGACGATAGACCATGCACGACCACATCCCGACCAGTCCGTTGTTGGTGCTGCGTGGGCGTAGAGTCGACATCTCCCCCAGTTGTTTGCGCGTGCGGATTCGATACTCGCGGACCACTTCCGGAGATGTTGGTGCAGGTCAAGATATCGTGACCTCCTGTTTCGCAGATCTCGCACCACAATGCGCTGTCGGTGTCGGTGTCGGCATGGTCCTCCGAGGATGAGAACTGATCGTGCTCGCTTTCGTGCATCGTCGCTAGAGGAACGGATCGAGGAGGACCGTCCGGCGGGGGCACGACGACAGTACGCTCCGACGATCCACTCTGACGCTCGGGTTTCGAGATGTTTCCAACGGGATGGCTTGGTCGATGGTAACTCTGGCGAAGTCGGTCGATTTCCCGTTCGAGTTCCCCTTCCCGATGTAATTTGCGTTCGACGAGTCCTCGGAGGTCGAGCATCTCTTCTTCGAGCCGGTCGCGGTCTTCCATGAGCTGCTGTGATAGGCGGTTGTCGTTTTTGTTGTGGTCGTCCGAAGAGCTGGCGAGTTCTCGATTGCCTCCGCCGTTCATTTCTGGACGAACAGGAGCCGGAGCGGGCATCGAATCCCGACTGAGCGAGTGGATGATGGCTTTCAATCCACGGATCTCGTCGTCGCGTTGTTCGACTTCCTTAGTCGTTCCTTCGAAACCGCCACCACCACCATTGACGACGGCGCCGGTAGCACCTTTCAGCGCCGCAGCCGCCTTTTCCCGCTCCCGTCGAAGCTCCGACCTTCCCCGTTCGACCTCGCCCCTCAGAAACTCGACTTCACTCCGGGCTTCGGCCTCGCCGCGACGAGCGTCCTCGAGTCCCTCCTCGAGTTCCTGAACCAATTCTTCCAATTGCTTCAATTGCCGCGCCACGATATTGACATCTTCACTGCGATCCTGGAGTTCACGAACGTGCTGCAAAAGTTCTTCAACCCGCTTTTCATACACCCGCTCGGTCTCCGTGCTCGCCATCTCCAGCGTGTCGATCGTACTTCGAAAGTCGGCCCGATGCGCATCAAACTCGGCCGTCAGCATCGTGATCTTTTCATTCTTTTCTCGCAACAAGGCCCGTAGCTGTGCCGCGTCTGCTCCCCCAATGTCTTCATTACTCTTCCCCGAACTCGGCGGCCGGTTGACGTTCACGAGCGATTGCACCTCCGCGAGACTGCTTTCCATCTCCGCCAGTTGCGCCGCTTGCTCTTTCAATTGTCGATCGCGCTGCTCGAGTTTCTGGCGTAGACTGATCACATCGTTATCGTGGCTATCTCTTCCCCCGTACGTCTTTCCAGACGTGAAGCTCGAGTGCTGGCTGGTCCGCGCCGCTACTTCATGACTGCCCATCGCGGATTCACTTCGAGCAATCTGCGCCCTCGAACCGGGTCGTCCGGTTGCGGGTGTTTTTCTCCCCGGATCGCCCGCAAAGGTATTCGAATGTCGCTTGGGCTTCAACGTCGACCCTGCCATCTTACTTGGCGTTGGACTCGGCGCGTATCGTGATGCGCCGACCCCTGGCCGCGACACGCCCAGCGACGGACGAGCAGTTGCTGGCGTTGAGATCGGCTGCTGTCTCCGCGACGGTGACTCCGGACGCGGTAGAGACGGTCGTGACTTGGGCTTGAACATCGGGCTGGCCGCTCGACCGGGCCCGACAGACTGGCTGAGCTTGGCGATTGAAGGCGTTGGCGGAGTATGCGCCGGCTTGACGAGGACATCGCCAGGAACATCGGTCGGGGTATGGGGAAACGACTCGGACGAGGTATCGACTGATCCACGCTTGGTCGCCCGACCAACGGGAAGAAAGATACCGGAATGCGGAATCGATGTGCGAAAGTATTGCACTCTGCATTGATTAGCACATATACTTCATGTGTTCACTACGGTCGAGATGACATACCCATCGGCATCACCATCGTTCTTGCCGCGGGGCGCAAACTCCTTGCTGAGCTCAACGCCAGCAAAGACGCCGGCTTTACCCTTGACGCTGCCGATAAACTTGACAGTCCCATACATGTCCCCGGGGACGTTGACGACATCGCCCACTTCGATCTCGGCCTCTCGTTGCGCCATGGCGATGGTGGGAGTTGTTGAAACTGATCTGTTTATTGCTTTGTTGAACCTTGCACGAGAGCGTATTTGTTGCGGCTCAGCGGACGTCGTAGCGACGCGCCGAGTCGCGTAGAATTGATATGGTCGACTCCCTTTACTCAGGCACGTAGGTCGTCATGAAGAACAAAAACAGTATAATATATTGTAGGATGAACTGTAATGGAGAAGGTTCAGAATGATCCGGTCGGGGCGAGCTCGATGAACTGACCTCTGATGAACTGCCGGGACCCCTTTCGTGGTGCGCCGTTGCGCCGGCAGAGAAGCTCTGCAGGTCACGTGAGGGCACGAAGATGCCAGGATAGGATAATCCGCCAGCAGAAAAATCGGTCGTGGAGCCCGCCACGCAGGAATTGAACAGGATGAAGATGAAAGAATACTGGTTATGAAAGACACGCAAAGGGAGTATGGAAGACATGATAGATTCAAAACCATGGTCATCACAAGAACGAAAGAACCCGAACAGGAGACCTTCGAGACAGGACCATGTTTTGATAGAACTAATCACTAGGGCGCCAACCGGCACGAATTCGCAAAGACAGAAATCAGAGGGGAAAAGGGGCAGGCAATTTGTGACTGAGACGAAGGGAACAATGAGGCAAACTAAACCCATCTCTTGCCCCATACACATGCACCCGCAAGCCTGTCCCTCAGAGGCAGCCCGTGTGAACTGCAGACACTACTAGAGAAAGCTTGCTTCCAGCTCGAGAAAACAAGCTGCATACCGTTCGTAGAGGAAAGGATCGACTGGTGAGAGTGATGGCCGAAAGAGAGTCGATTCGAGGATGCTCTAGGCGGCGGCCTCCACAGCCTCGGTCGCAGTCTCCGCCGCGGCAGTCTCTTCCTCGTCAGCCTCGACCTTGGGCTCGTCCTTCGCAGCGTCAGCCACCTTGTCCTCCTCGTCAGCAGCAGCCTCAATCTCCTCCTGAGCCTTCTTGACTTCATCCTCCTTGTCCGCAGTCTCGTCCTCCTTGTCAGCAGCCTTCTCCACTTTATCCGCCTTCTCTTCCTCCATGGCTTCCTCTACGTTCTTAGCCTTCTCCTCTTCAGACTTCTCAGCTTTCTCCACTCCATTCACATCCGCGGTCTCCTTGCCCCCCTCACCAGCCGCCGGAGTCTCCGGGTCAGCAAGCAGAATCAGGTTCCACTTCTGCAGAAGCACCTTGCAGCGCTCGCGGAACTTGAACTCCTCATCCATGGGGATCGACGTCAGCTTGATGATCCCCTTGAGGACCTTATTGATCTTGGTCGTGCGGATGATGCTCGATTCGAGATCGGCGTACGACTCGAGTTTGAGGATGAAGTCCGACATGGCTTTCATCTCCTGTGAAGTAGTCAGTAGGCATCGTCATGATCAATACACGAGTAGAACACACCTCATCCGGAGGTGGAGCATCGCGCATCAGCAGACCACGCTGGAGCTAAAACCAAGTGTTAGTTGATTCGCGAAAGCAGCAGCAATATCAGATGTACCTTGTGGCGCAAGAACAATAGCTCCTTCTGACGGCGCTCTTGCTGCTCGGCCATGGTGGCAGCTGTTTCGTCGCCTTTCTCAGGAGCATCGGCCATCTCCTCGTCTTCCTGTTCCTCTTCTTCCTCGCTTTCCACCTTCGCAGCCGACTTCTTGGCCCCCTTGGCCTTGGAGGTCTTGGCGGATGACTTGCCAGCGGATTTGCCGAGAGACTTGCCAGTAGACTTACCACCGGACTTGGTAGCCGACTTGGTGGCCGTCTTAGTAGCCGACTTGCTCGTGCCATTAGGCGTCTTCGGTTCGGTGAGCTTCAGCTTGGGCGTGGTCGTCTTGGTCGACGCCTTGCGCTTCGGCGTCTTGGCAGGCTGTCGGCGTCAATTATAAGATCAATCCGAGAAAAAAAAAGAAGGGCCATACCTTTTCGTCCTCATCGTCGCTATCAGCTGCTTTCTTACGCTTCTTCGACTTCGGCTTCTTCTCTTCCACATCTTCATCCTCTTCATCTTCATCCACATCCATGTCATCAGCATCCTCCATCTCAACATCCTCATCAGGCTCGGCACCCTTGCTCTTGCGCTTGGCCTTGCCTTTCTTCTTCTCGGCTGCCTGCTCTTCAGCCTGTAGAGTATCTTCGTGATCTTTCAACAGCTTCTTGAAGTAATCGAGTCCGTGATGCTCGGCCGCGATCTTGTACGCAGCTTCGAGGTCCGCTTTGGCCTTCTTCGGGATATTCTCAGCGTTGAAGCTGCTATTCACGAGATCGGTATTCGGAAGCCAGGCGCTGCAATGGTCAGCGGAATCACTCAAGAAGGAAAGCCAACTGACAATTCATTCGTCTCGAGGAACATGACGGGAAACACGCGCTCGTTGACTCGTTTTCCGTTATCGGCGTAGTCCTCACGATAGGTGCCATCCGGCCGCTTCGTCGCCACGCCACGGGTGTTGCGGAGAGCATCGGGAAGCATGTCCTCATCGGCCACGATGACGGGCCACAGCGGATGACCCTTCAGTCGGGCCAGGAAATGGTCGCCAGGCTGAGCGTCGACATGAGTCAGGAGCTGGGATTTTTTCTTGGTGATCTTGCGCGAGCGATGCTCCGGAATGCCAATCGATGACTTGCGTTTTCCCTTCTTGGAGCGAGCGGAGTTGCCGTTGGGCGTATTCCCGGCCTTCTTGGCACTGCCAGTTTTCTTGTTACCCGCGGGCGTATCGGCCCCCGGAGCGTCGTCCGAGCTGAGCTTGTTTTCCATCTCTTTGGAATCATCTCCAGAATTCTCCACGTCTGTTATAGAAATTCTGAGTCAGCATACTGCGCAAAAACAGAGGTAATATCGCGCTCACTGTCTTGAGCCTCATTGGCAGCAGTCGCTTCGCCGACGTCGCTCTTGACCTCGTCGGCAGCTTTAGTATCGATCTCAGTCTTGTCTTTCTTTTCGCCCTTCGCAGCAGGAGCTGCCTCGGGCGGCGGAGAGGCCGATGCGCGCGCCTCAGAAGTCATCGTGACGACGCGACTCGAAGCGCGTGCGAGAGATGACGGGAACTGAAACTAGACTGAGCAAGTGCAACGATGGAGATGAATGCCGTTGACGTGATGCGCAACAGGGATGGATGAAGATGAGTTCGTGGAGAGAGTAGAGTAGAAGAGGAAGAGAAGTGTGTGTGTGTGGACGAGACGGTGGGGAAGTAGCGCAGAGGAGCGCGTAGACGACCAGTCGGTTGAGGTGGCTGGGCGTGGGTAACGTAGAAAAGATGAGAAGTTGTTGCGACCGGGCGGGCAGATGGGCGCAGATCATGTGACTGTGGACCGGAACAACAGTTCTTCCCGTTCCGGAAGAAGGTATCTTCCGTGGAGGTGTGGTGTTGTGATGTAAACAGTAGCAGGGGAAAGGAGCTTACCGGACCAGTCTTGAACAACAAACCTCACTCGGAATATTTTTCCAAAGGTCTGATGCCGACAAGTTAACCTTGATGATATGGTTGCAAGAGTGGTTGTCGCTTCTGCTGCAAGAAATCGATAAGCGGCCAGTTGACGTTGTAATCGGGGATCAACGTTTCCAGCGGCTGCCAACGGAAAACTCGGCTAAGTATTCGTGGGATGTGATGCTATGCGGCTCTGTTGTTCGGAAGCGGGCCCGTTGATGAAGCACTCTCCCACGGATGATTCCGGCTGGGGTGGTATAGGATAACTGAGCTTTGAAGAGAACAGCAGAGTAGAGAAGCTTGCCGTAAGCAAGCAGCCAAGCCGTCCAATTGAGAATGTCCCCGGTCCTGAGTCCAGGATGAAAAATAATGATTTAGCCAACCTCGAGTGTGAAGAGGCCTCGCCGGGAGGGAGAAGCACGACAGCTCAGCCTCGTCGGCTGAGAACTAGAGCTAACGTACTGTTCAGCATGCGTGTATATGGAAAACAGAGACGGGCCAGCGTACCACATGTAGGTGCACATCAGCCAAGCGAGATCGCAGATCGGCTGGCCGTGTTCTAGAAACTCACCATCTTCACACTAATGTTCCAGCTTGCATGGTCGATTAATGGTCGTCTCGTCTTTTATATTGTTCGGAGCAACACCCAGCCCACTACTCTGGGAGAAACCTTCGAGGCGCCAAACAGGGATCCTCCAATGGTCAGGAGCGTCTGTTCGAAAATTGCAATGGACGAGACTTGTTTGATGCAGAATATCGATTTTATTGCCAAGTACTAACGACTACGAAGGAGAGAGGCACGTCACCCCACAATGAAATGAAGGTGATTGTGCGGCCCTTGGAAGGGCGTTATGAAACCTGAACTCGCCAATATTCAAGCGATCCTATCACGTGATCGGAATCACGCGCCTGATTACTAATTCCACCCTGCGATACCTCACTTTAATATCTTCTCTCGATACCTCCATTCGACTCCTCCCCATTCAATACCTCATTAGATATCTCACCTCCATTGCTCCCAGGCCGACCGAAAAGCCCAATATACAGGAGCCTCGCATCACGTGATCACTCGCACTTCGAACTGGATTTTTTGAGGTTTGATACCACTGAGCCTAATATATCAAAATTGCACGAGAGGGAATATATCAGTCTATTATGGCGGAGGTGCACTCAGCACCTCTTCGCTTCACAGGACACGCAGCACTACGACATCGCCTCGTCCTATCTATTCTAACAGGGCGCTCCATCCGCGTGTCCCAGATCCGGGCATCTTCCCCTACACATCCGGGACTGGCCGAGCATGAAATTTCCTTCCTACGTCTTCTCGAAGCCGTCACCAATGGATCGGTAATTGAGATCTCATACACCGGCACTACACTATTATACCGACCAGGTCTCATTACAGGGAGCGTAGCCGGCACGGGATCCAAAGGCGGAGTAATTCGCCATGAAGTGCCAGCGGGGTGTACTCGAGGCCTCAGCTATTTTCTGCTTCCATTATGTCTGCTGGCGCCATTTTCCAAAGCACCTATCAATGTCCTCTTCACCGGTCCTGGGGTGACGACGTCTGCGACACCGAATGGCGACATCTCCGTGGATAGCGTACGCACCGCCATTCTGCCTCTTTATGCGCATTTTGGAATCTCAAATAACCTCGAGCTACGAATCTTGAAACGTGCCAGCCTGGGAGCGGATGGCCGTGGAGGGGGCAACGGCGAGGTTCGATTCTCGTTTGGGCATCAGGTTCGACTACCCAAAACAATTCATCTCCTCAGTCCGGGCAAGATCAAGCGCGTTCGTGGCGTGGCGTATTGTATTGGCGTCTCGGGGTCCAACAATGCAAGGATGATCGAGGCGGCAAGAGGAGTGTTGAATTCTCTGGTGGGAGATACGTATATCTTCTCGGATGTATCTTCGGCGCCCTTCTCATCCCATCCGAGGGACAAGGAAGCGGGAGGGAAGCGCAAGACGGGCATCGGGTTCGGCTTGTCATTGGTGGCAGAGTCGTCGACTGGGTCGTTGTATTCGGCCGATGTCCCATCCGCGCCGCAGGGAGGCCAGTTGCCGGAAGATATCGGCCGACAGTGTGCATATCAGCTTCTCGAGACGATCTCGTTGGGCGGTTGCGTGCCACCAGCAGCGGCTCCTACGGTCTTGACTCTGATCGCTATGGGCTCGGAAGATGTGGGAAGGGTGGTCCTGGGACGAGAAGTGCTGGCCACAAAGGAGGTGATCGGATTGAGTCGAGATTTAAAGATGTTTGGAGCGAATGGGTGGGGTGTGCGAGATGCTGGCCGTGACTCGGAAGGCGATGTCGTCGTGAGCGTGATCGGGAAAGGAATAGGGAACGTTGGCCGGAAAATGGCTTGATGTGGAAAACAGACTCGTTCGTACGAAACGTAGTATCATCAAGAAAATTGATGTTGACGCAGGACTCGGCGTCATCCTTGCAAGAGGGCTAGGCTGGGCGACATTGGATGGCCTCGTTGAAAGCGACAAAGCATGCGATGTCTGAGACGCGACCCCACGACTGACGAGGGCCTTGGACAGCCTTCATACAAGCTTCTCGAGCATGGCAGCATCAGCTTACGCAAGGAGAAGCGTCAGGACGCCCGGCGACGGGACAGCGGCTCACATCCGCGAATGTAAATCAACCAGTCCACGATTGCAAACGATTCACTGTTAATTCTATCTGGCACCTGCGACGGGTATGCAAAGAAAGTGGGAAGATCAGTGTGCTGTATCTTCCGGAGCAGATCTTGAGGACTTGCAGTCGAGGGGCGATGAGTTGTAATGAGCACCAAAAAAACTAAGATCCTAAAAGGGTCTATTTAGAGAGGCTTGCCGCCAATCCATTCACTCCATCGGCGGACCTCGCCCGGAATACCTTCCTTTCGAGGCAATTTCTCGCTCAAGCATTGTGCGAACAGCAATGCCGTCTGTAGTGTGGAAGTCGTTAGCTTCAAATACTCGAGCGCAGAATTATCTTGGGGGATATGAGAGCAGGTAAATACGTACCTTCGGTTCCATAAACAGAGGTACTCCAAAATCGACGGCATTCCTGCGCATGACATAGTCCTCGTCCAGAAGAGATTCGGCTCGTCGAGATGCTAGGTTGAACACTCCTCGGATGTCATACGTCTGAAAGACCTCCCGCAACGCCCGCTTGTCTTCCTTGGGGAACTCAATCACCTGAACGGAGATGGGATGGCTGTTTCCATCGCCGCTCGATTCCAGGTGGGTTTTGATGTCGGCGTTGGCGGCATAGAACTTGTAGCCCAGAGGAGCTACGAGATTCGCGATCTTCGCGAGCTCCGATTTGGTAGCGTCGCCACCGAACAACAGCCCCTCACCGGGTTCGGGGAGCCGGAAATTCATCGTTGATTGGATGCTCGTCCAGTACGCCTCGATGAGGTCTTTGCCAAAACAGGCAAGCTCCCCCGTGCTGGCCATCTCGACACCCAAGAAGGGATCCGCCCCGGCGAGTCGTGTCCAGGAAAATTGAGGCACCTTCGTTGCAACATAATCCCTCTTCTCGGACATCAGGTCCTTCGACTCTAGAGTGTCCCGTCCCACCAATGCCTTGGTCGCCACCTCGATGAAATTGGTCCCGAGCACCTTGCTGACGAACGGGAACGATCTCGACGCCCGAAGATTGCACTCGATGACTTTCAAAGCTGCCTCGCTCTTGTCCGGTTGATCTGCTTTGATGATCTGCATGTTGAAGGGACCAGTGATGTTCCACGCCTTGGCCACTTTTTCGGCGATCGTCTTAACTCGAGACATCGTGTTTGCATCCAAGTTGACCGGAGGAAGCACAAGCGTGGCATCCCCGGAATGGACACCAGCCTGCTCCACATGCTCGCTCACGGCATGCACGACGAGTTTGCCGGCCGACGCCACCGCATCCACATCAATCTCCATTGCTCCCTCGATGAATTTGGTGATCACCACGGGATGGTCGGGAGAAACCTGACTGGCAGAGTCGAGCTTCTCCCGGAGCTCATCGTTGCTGCGAATGACGCTCATAGCCGCGCCAGAAAGAACGTAGCTGGGACGAACCAGAACTGGATAGCCAACCTCGTCGGCAAACGCTTGTGCATCTGACACCGACGTCAATTCTTTCCATGTCGGCTGGTCCACTCCAATTTCATCCAAGATCTGCGAGAACTTGTACCGGTCTTCTGCCTTGTCAATGTCTCTCGGGTCCGTCCCTAGAATCTTCGCCCCACCCTTCTCCTGCAACCGAAGGGCGATATTCTGAGGCAGTTGACCGCCTACCGATACCACCACACCAGTTGCAGACTCTAACTCGTAGATGTCCATCACTCGCTCGTAGCTGAGCTCTTCAAAGTAGAGTTTGTCCGCCGTATCAAAGTCGGTTGAGTACGTCTCGGGGTTGTAATTGATCATAATTGTCTTCTTGCCCATTTCCTTCAGGGATAGAGTGCAGTTGACGGCGCACCAGTCGAATTCCACAGAGCTGCCGATCCTATAGACACCACTGCCGAGGATGATGGTCCCATGGTCGTTGAAAGTGACATCGTGGGAGGTGGCGTTGTAGGTAGTATACAAGTAGTTGGTGTCCGCTGGAAACTCGGCAGCAAGCGTATCGATCTTCTTCACAAACGGCTTGATGCCATATCCCTTTCGTCGCGCTCGCACCTCCTCCTCGCTGCTGCCGACACACTTGGCGATCTGCTTGTCCGAGAACCCCATCTTCTTGGCTTTGCTCAGGAGTTCCCTCTTCAAGCCAAACAGGCTGCCCACGTCTTCCAACTCGTGATGCACATCCACAATGTTCTGCAGCTTGTACAAAAAACCATTTGTCGATCTTGGTCAAGTGGTGCACTCGGTCAACTGTATAACCCTCATGGAGCATCGCCTGACCAACGGCCAGCCATCTTCGATCCGATGGATTGCGAAGGGCTTCGTCGAGATCATCAAAGCGATCACCTTGGAAGCCCACAAACCTAGGGTCCACTTGTCGAATGGCTTTCTGGATAGACTCCTCAAAAGTTCGCCCAATAGCCATGACCTCCCCGACAGACTTCATTGAGCTGCCAATGTCACGCTTGACGTGCTGGAATTTGCTCAGATCCCATCGAGGGATCTTGGTGACGATATAGTCCAGGCTGGGCTCGAAGTTGGCGGTCGTTGTCTTTGTCACAGCATTGGGCAGCTCCGGTAAGGTATGACCGAGTCCAATCTTGGCCGCGGTGTACGCCAGCGGATATCCAGTTGCTTTGGACGCTAAAGCCGAGGACCGAGAAAGCCGAGCATTGACCTCGATCACTCGATAATCAAGCCCATCCGGCTGAAGCGCGTATTGCACGTTGCACTCCCCCACCACCCCTAGATGCCGAACAATCTTGATCGCGGCAGTGCGGAGCATATGATACTCCTCATCGCTCAATGTCTGACTGGGCGCAACGACGATGCTATCCCCGGTATGAATGCCAAGGGGGTCGAAGTTCTCCATGTTGCAGACAGTGATGCAGTTATTCTTGCCATCTCGCACCACCTCGTACTCCACCTCTTTCCAGCCTTTCAACGACTTCTCGACCAAGATCTGCGGCGAGAGCGTCAATGAGCGAGACGATAGATTCTTCAACTCCTCTGCGTTGTTGGCGAACCCCGAGCCTAGTCCACCCAGTGCATATGCGGATCGAACAATGATCGGATAGCCAACTTGCTCTGCCGCCTTGAGTGCTTCATCAGTCGTCGAGACAGCGACCGACTCCGCAATGGGAATGTTGATTTCTGATACGTTAGCACGTCATCGCCATCAGGAGCGTCCAACATACCATTTAATGCCTTGGCAAACAGAGCGCGATCCTCACTCGTTTCCAACGTTTTGATGCTCGTGCCTAGCACCTTGACCCCATATCTCTCAAAGATCCCCATCTTCTCCATCTTGACACCCAAATTCAGCGCCGTTTGACCGCCAAACGTCAGCAGAATGCCATCGGGCTGCTCCCGCTCAATCACATACGTGACGTATTCGGGCGTCACGGGGAGGTAGTAGACTTCATCGGCGAGGACGTGGGCTGTCTGGATGGTCGCAATGTTCGGATTGACGAGCACTGACGCAACATTGGCTTCTTTTAGGGCTTTTAACGCCTGTGATCCTAATCTTGGCCGTTAGTTAAGATTCATAATGCATACGAAATGCTTGCAATATTGCTCCAGCAGAAGTGACATAGGAAAAACCCCATGAGCACTTTATATTCGAACTCACCCGAATAATCGAACTCGCCGGCTTGCCCAATGCTCAGTCCTCCGCTCCCAATTACCAACACCTTCTTAACATCCACCAGATCTTGACTCGGGCTGATCACTCCACTCTCCATGTATGCCTGAGCGCTGGGAGCCGGTTGACTGCTGGCATATCGCCAATTGAGCGCCGTTCTCGGATTCCTTTTGCATACTCTCGTCCTGGGCTGTATCTGCGCCGCCCTGGTCAGGGCGGTAAATGTCCGCAGTGATTTTGTGCGCTGAGCATGACTATGGCCCAAACATGTCGGTATCCGGTGTGCTAGCCCCCAGCGTGAAGCCATTGCACTCCTCCAATGACTATAAGCACACTGAAGTCATAAGGTCAGATAATTCTTGGGCTGTGCTGTGACCGGTGGTCGTTGTCGAGGGTTTGGAGCTCTCAGTGGCTGAGGTGGGGTTAAAGCGTTATCCGAGCTTGATAAGGACCGATAGCAGAGCTCAACGTTGGAGCACTCTGCCGGAGCTTCACAATGCTTTCAATTGAGTCAGAAACACTCGGTCTCGGTGAGTCTGGATTCTATAAGGAACTTCGTGTCTGTTCAAATAAAAAGCGGTGTAGATGGCCACCAATTCAGTTCCATTGCCAATTGAGTTGCTCAACGGTTGTGTCGTCGGCCGGTGAACCTTGTCTGGAGCTTCCGAGCACGCGCCCAGGGACTCAATAGGCAACTATGAACGGCGTGTATATTAGACGGCGAACCTGCCTCCGATATTTTCAATTGATATTCACCAAATTGAGATAGAAGTGATTCACGACTGGAGAAAAAGAGCAACGCCGTCAATCACAGCACTGTAATGTGAGCAATGGGTCGCATGCTCAAGGGGTGTTCGGACGAGGCACGAGAGTGGATTAGTCATCGACGAGCTCTTGAGGCAGAGCCTCAGAAGTCACGTGGCAGTCAATCTCGTTACAAGCAAGGCCTGAGCCGATGACTGCTCGACTCAAGACAGTTGACGAACCGTTGTCATGATATCAAAATCAGTTCTTCATCTTGCTCACTCTAATGATCTGAGATACGTGCTTTGTCTCACACAAAATAGTGGGAGAGACATTGATCGTTCAACTGTCACGTGCTCCGACTGCTCTAGGTGCGCGCCACCGCCCGTTTGAGCCGCCGCATCTTGCAAAACGCGTCGCGGGGCACCTCCGAAGAAGGCAAACTGGAACTATCGCTCACGTCGGACCTGGCAGAAGGTCGACTGTCTTAACCATCTCTTGTCTACGGCCTTGAGCCGTCTACGCCAAGATGACGGACCATCGAGATGTATCGCAGTACAAATACTCGGCCATGTCCAACCTGGTGCTCCAGGTGGACCGTCGGTTTATGTCACAGCGCAATGACGAGATCACAGGAGACCCCGAGTCGTTGGCTGGACGTATCAATATCAGGGACATGGGTTCTCGTATCAGTCGAGATGATCTTCCGAAGCAGAAAAAGAGGCCGACAGTGGCCGCAGACGTCGAGCGAGGCAGCATCAGGGAAGGGGAAGACGTTCTGGTGCGGGAGCAGAGAAAACGAAAACGTGGCGAGCCGGCACAGCTTCGTGGTCAAGGGATTCTGTCGGCAGCGGATGCGTTGATTGAAGGGATCAAGTATCGACCACGGACGACCGCCACCAGAGCAACCTATGATCTCATCTTGACTACGGTGGCTCAAAATCTGGGCGACGTTCCTCATGATGTTGTTCGGAGCGCGGCTGATGCGGTGCTGGAGACTCTCAAAGATGATAATATGAAGGATTTCGACAAGAAAAAAGAAGTTGATGACCTCCTTGGTGTCAATATGGGGTCGAAAGAGTTCAACGAGCTGGTAAATCTGGGCAAAAAGATTACAGATTACGATGCTCAGGACGATGACGACGCGGGGGGTGCAGCAGATACTGGCGCGGAAGGAGCCAATTTAGACGAGCGACAAGGTGTTGCAGTGGTCTTTGATGAGTCCGACGAAGACGAAGAAGGGGTGGCGCGAACGTATGAGGTTAGAGACGAAGATGACACCACGGACGATGAAGCCGAAGGGGAAGACGAGAAAAGTCCTGGGGTAGCGGCTGAGGGTGCCCGAGAACGCCAAGAGGATGGCGAGAGCGTGGCAGAGGACGATGAGATGATCATCGACGGCGACCCAGAGCCCGACCGACCCAAAGACAAGACAGAAGTCCAAGATGTGGTACCAGCACACGAGATTGACGCGTACTGGCTTCAGCGACAGATTGGACACATCTACCCGGATGCTCACGATCAGCAAGCCAAAGCGCGAGCTGCCTTTCAGATTCTATCGGGCGAGGGGCCAGACGATGAAGAGAAGCCGCTTCGGGAAATCGAAAATGATCTCATGGAGCTTTTCGATTATGAGCATCACGAGCTGGTCCGGAAGCTCATCTCCAACAGAGACAAGATCGTCTGGTTGACACGCCTGGGGAGGGCCGAAGATGCCGAGACGCGCAATCTTATTGAGCGGCAAATGGTGGCGAGCGGTAAACGCGCCATCCTCGAGGAGTTACACGGCCGGCGGGCTGCAGATGCTGCAGGTGCTGGACCCAAGACCCAAAAGCCCAAATCCGACCCAATGGACATTGATAGTGCACCAACGACCAGCGGTGCGTCAAAGGCCGCTGACGGCATGGGAGACGATGCGCTGGTGGGAGGTCTTCAGCCGCAGCGTCTAATCAGCTTGGAGAATCTTGTCTTCGAACAGGGCAACCATCTCATGACAAATCCAAATGTCAAGCTGCCTCAGGGCTCGACCAAGAAGACGTTCAAGGGCTACGAGGAGATCCACGTCCCTGCTCCGAAGCGCAAGCACGATCCAAATGAGCCGAAAAACATCCCAATTACGGAACTGCCAGAGTGGGCGAGGGAGCCGTTCAAGACAGCGAAAGAGCTGAACCGAATCCAGACACGCTGTTTTCCAACTGCCTTCAATGACGATGGTAACATGCTCATCTGCGCCCCTACTGGCTCTGGCAAGACCAACGTGGCCATGCTTACCATTCTTCGCGAGATTGGCAAGTTTCGCAATCCGGAGACGGGCGAGATCAGACTCGACGATTTCAAGATTGTCTATGTGGCGCCCCTAAAGGCTCTTGTGACGGAGCAGGTGGGAAGCTTCGGCAAACGACTGGAGCCATATGGCATCAGAGTCTCTGAGTTGACCGGCGATCGGCAACTCACCAAGCAGCAGATTGCCGACACTCAGATCATTGTGACCACTCCAGAGAAATGGGACGTCATCACTCGGAAGGCGACCGACATCAGCTATACGAACCTTGTGCGGCTTATCATCATCGATGAAGTCCATCTGCTGCATGACGACCGTGGTCCCGTGATCGAGAGTCTCGTGGCCCGGACCATTCGCAAGACGGAACAGACAGGAGATCCGGTCCGCTTGATCGGATTGAGTGCAACACTGCCCAACTACCGAGATGTCGCGACCTTTCTGCGAGCCAATCCCATCAAAGGCCTCTTCCACTTCGATGGCTCCTACCGACCGTGTCCGCTCAAGCAAGAGTTCATTGGCGTCACCGACAAGAAGGCTATCAAGCAGCTTAGAATGATGAACGACGTGGCCTATACCAAAGTGATGGAGCAGGTGGGAAACAATCGACAGCAGATGATCATTTTCGTTCATTCACGAAAAGAAACGGCCAAGACCGCCAAGTATATCCGGGACAAGGCCGTCGAGATGGAGACCATAGGACAGGTCCTTCGGAGCGATGCGGCCAGCCGGGAGATTCTCAACGAAGAAGCTCAGAGCGTGTTCGATCGGGATCTCAAGGATTTGCTGCCATATGGCTTTGGTATCCATCACGCTGGTATGAATCGTGCCGATCGAGACAGCGTCGAATCTCTGTTTGCCGAAGGTAACATTCAGGTGTTGGTGTCCACGGCTACTCTCGCCTGGGGCGTCAATCTGCCCGCTCATGCCGTGGTCATCAAAGGGACCCAGATCTACTCTCCTGAAAAGGGCAGCTGGGTGGAACTGAGCCCGCAAGATGTCCTGCAGATGCTCGGCCGAGCCGGTCGACCACAATACGACACCTACGGAGAAGGCATCATCATCACCACGCAGAGCGAGCTGCAATACTACCTGTCCTTGATGAACCAACAGCTACCCATCGAGAGTCAGCTGATGAGCAAGCTGGCCGACAGCCTCAATGCCGAGATTGTTCTGGGTAATGTTCGCAACAGGGACGAAGGTGTCGAATGGCTCGGTTATACCTATCTCTATGTCCGGATGTTGCGTTCACCCGGTCTCTACAGCGTCGGGGCAGAGTACGAAGACGACCATGCGCTGGAACAGAAGCGGGTAGACCTGATTCATTCAGCGGCAACGGTGCTGGAACGGTCAAACTTGATCAAGTACGAGAAGAAGACGGGAAAATTGCAACCGACAGAGCTGGGTCGGATAGCGTCACACTACTACATCACCCACGCCTCGATGCTCACCTATAATCACCACATCCAACCTGGGATCACACCGATCGAGCTGTTCCGAGTCTTCGCTCTCAGCAACGAATTCAAGTATATTCCTGTCCGTCAAGACGAGAAGCTGGAGCTGGCCAAGCTGTTAGGCAGAGTCCCAATCCCAGTAAAAGAAAGCATCGAGGAGCCGCACGCCAAGATCAACGTCTTGCTGCAGGCGTACATCTCTCGCCTCAAACTCGAGGGTCTGGCGCTGATGGCCGATCTGGTGTACGTCACGCAGTCTGCCGGACGTATTTTGCGTGCCATCTTCGAGATCACGCTCAAAAAGGGATGGTCGTCTGTCGCCAAGGCGGCCTTGGACATGTGCAAGATGGCAGAAAAGCGCATGTGGCCGACGATGACACCGTTGCGCCAGTTTCCTACCTGTCCTCGCGATATTCTCCAGAAGGCGGAACGGATTGAGGTGCCATGGGAAAGCTACTTTGATCTGGATCCGCCTCGGATTGGAGAGCTGCTAGGCATGCCAAAAGCGGGAAAGACGGTATTCGCGCTGGTCAAGAAGTTTCCTCGCCTGGAAGTGCAAGCACAGGTTCAGCCCATGACCAGGTCGATGCTGCGCGTGGAACTGGCCATCACGCCTAATTTCGAGTGGGACGACACTACTCATGGCACCGCCGAAGCTTTCTGGATCCTCGCCGAGGACAGCGATGGGGAACAGATTCTGTTTCACGACCAATTCGTCTTGCGAAAGACATACGTCGAGTCAGAGACCAACGAGCACATTGTCGAGTTTACCGTGCCTATCGCCGAGCCCATGCCGCCCAACTACTTCATTACCATCGTCTCTGACCGTTGGATGCATGCGGAAACGAAGCTCGCCGTGTCGTTTCAGAAGCTGATTTTGCCGGAAAAGTTCGCTCCGCATACACAGCTGCTGGACTTGCAGCCCTTGCCGGTCTCCGCGCTCAAGAGCCCGGAGTACATCAAGTTGTACCCCAACTGGAGCACGTTCAATAAGATTCAAACACAAGTCTTCAACTCGCTGTTTGCGACCGACGAGAGTGTCTTTGTCGGAGCTCCCACCGGCAGTGGAAAGACGGTCTGTGCAGAGTTCGCTCTGTTACGACACTGGTCCAAGAATGGTGTTGGCCGGGCAGTCTACATTGCACCCTTCGAGGAGCTGGTCGAGCAGCGTCTGAAGGACTGGCGGGAGCGCTTCAGCGGTCTTGGTGGCGGTAAAGAGATTGTCAAATTGACAGGAGAGACGACAACAGACCTCAAGATCCTCGAAAAGGGCGACTTGATTCTGGCAACCCCCACCCAATGGGATGTCCTGTCTCGACACTGGCAGCGCAGGAAGAACGTACAGACCGTCCAGCTCTTCATCGCCGACGAACTACATATGCTAGGTGGTCTCGGTGGATATGTGTACGAGACCATCGTGTCTCGAATGCACTATATCTCATTGCAAACCGAGAACAACATGAGAATCATCGGCCTCAGCGTCTCTCTGGCGAATGCTAGGGATATTGGCGAGTGGATAGGCGCATCGAAGCACACCATCCACAGCTTCAGTCCTCGGACCCGGCCCCTGCCTCTTGAGCTTCATATCCAGTCGTTCTCGATTCCTCACTTTCCGTCTCTTATGCTCGCCATGGCCAAACCGGTTTATCTTGCCATCACTCAGCTGTCGCCGGACAAACCGGCCATCGTCTTTGTCCCGACTCGAAAACAAGCTCGAGCGACTGCACTGGATCTGCTTGCCGCTTGCGTCGCCGACGACGACGAGGATCGATTCCTTCACGCTGATGTCAATGATATAGCGCCACTGCTTAACCGCATTCAAGAACGCGCTCTTGCCGAGTCAGTGTCACATGGGATTGGATACTTCCACGAAGCCCTGAGCCAGAACGACAAGCGCATCGTTCAGCACCTCTTCGCCAATGGAGTGCTGCACGTGCTGCTTGCATCGAGGGATGTCTGTTGGGAGCTCGATTCCACCGCCCACCTCGTGATTGTCATGGGCACGCAGTTCTTTGAGGGCCGGGAACATCGATACGTGGACTATCCCCTCAGCGAGGTTCTCCAGATGTTCGGACGAGCAAATCGACCGATGCAGGACAAAAACAGCAAGGGTGTGCTCATGGTTCCGGCGGTCAAGCGGGAGTATTATAAGAAGTTCCTGAATGAGGCGTTGCCGGTGGAAAGCCACCTACACGTCTATCTCCACGACGCTTTCGTCGCGGAGATCAGCACCAAGATGATTGGCTCGACGCAAGACGCCGTGGACTGGGCGACGTACACGTATTTCTACCGGCGACTCCTCGCCAATCCTAGCTACTATAGCTTGACGGATACCTCGCACGAGGGTCTGAGCACGCATCTCTCAGAGCTGGTTGAGACCACGCTCAAGGATCTGGCGGAAGCAAAGATCATCGACCTTGACGAGGAAGATGACACGGTCACGCCTTTGAACGCCGCCATGATCGCCGCCTACTACAACATCTCGTTCATCACCATGCAGACCTTCCTTCTGTCTCTGACGGGTCGAACCAAGCTCAAGGGGATCCTGGAAATCGTTACATCGGCCACCGAATTTGAAGTCATCCAAATCCGGAGACACGAGGCGCAAATCCTGCGTCGGATCTACGACCGACTACCGGTCAAGATGGCACAGCCCAGCTTTGAATCACCACACTTCAAAGCATTCGCTCTCTTGCAGGCCCACTTCTCACGCATGCAATTGCCGGTCGATTTGGCCAAGGACCAAGAGGTCATTCTGACGAAGGTGCTCAATCTGCTGAGCGCCTGCGTCGACGTCCTCTCCTCGGACGGGCACCTCAACGCGATGAGCGCCATGGAGATGTCTCAGATGGTGGTGCAAGCGATGTGGGACCGGGACAGCCCTCTCAAGCAAATTCCCTACTTCTCGCCAGAGGTAGTCAAGGCGGCCAACGATGCTGGGTATGTTACACAATCATCACAATTGAACGCGAACACTGCTGACATCCCTTCTAGAATCAAGGACGTGCTCGAGTTCATGGAAGCCATGGACCCGTCCGAGAACCCTAACTACGAAGCCTTAATCAAGCGGTTAGGACTGTCGAAGCAGCAGCTGGCCGCCGCCGCAGAATTCACCAACAACAAGTACCCGAACATCGACCTCGAGTTTTCGGTACTTGACCCCGATGACATCGTCGCTGGATCGCCCGCATACCTCAAGATCAAGCTCGAGCGTGAAGTGGACGAGGATGAGATGACGGACTCGGTTGAGCCGGATCTGACCGTGCACGCGCCCTTCTATCCCGCCAAGAAGACCGAGAGCTGGTGGGTGGTGATTGGGGACGAAGCGAGCAAGACCCTCCTGGCCATCAAACGCGTCACGATCAGTCGAAAGCTCGAAATGAAGTTGGAGTTCGTGGTGCCGACGCCGGGGGAGCATGAATTGAAATGCTACCTCATGTGCGACAGCTACGTGGGAGTTGACCAGGATCCTTCATTCACTGTTACCGCAGTGGAAGGTATGGACGAAGATGAAGAAGCAAGCGGGGAAGAGTAGCATTATATCTCAAATCATAGCAAGCTATAGATGTTTTCATTTTCATCATTCGTGTACAGTCCGACCTCATCATCCTACCATTAAACTTGTGCATCGTTTTTCTCATGACTTGTTTGAAGTATCCACCCCACTGACCGCCATCCAAGCACTCAATGGATCCGCCCAAATCTCCCACTTTTCAATCCGTCCAGTCTCATCAAACCCACTCCAACGATGGACGAACTTCTCCTTCCACGATTTCCCCGTCTTGACACTTGCAAACTCACCCCACCCGCTGACCGTGACAACACCCCTTCTTCCACTTCCATTTTCGGTCTCATCACCAGAAGAACCTCTAGCATCAACATCCACCGCGAACTCCTCGGGCGGAGGAAACCCCGATTGATCCACCCTGAACTCCAACGTCTGAGCTAAAAGCCGGAAATAATCATCGCATGTTCCCGCCTGCGGGTCAGTGGTAGAAGGATCTCGACCGATGAAGGTCCGACTAAGGAAGGGAAGCAGTGTCTGAGCCCATGAGGGACCGTGTTCTTTGATTTCAGGTGCGGCATCCGTCGTATTGATGAAGAATTCGTCGAGGATCTTTGGAGGGGGTGTGCCCTCGAGAAAGGCATTGCAGAAGGATATACAGCGGGAGAGAAGGAGGGCGGTGCGGGCTTCGATATCTTGATCACCCAAGCTCGCCATGATTGTTAGAGCTAGTGACAGTGTATGCTGCCTGCCGATGAGTTTTCACAAGCAATAATGAGGAGATTTATTCTTCTAGTTGAAGGTCTATATCTAACAAGACGATGAGAAGTGGGGCCTGAGGTAGGAGGATACTCGAATCCGACCTCCACCTACAAAGAGAGATATCCAACTTTTGTCGCTCCCACGAGTTGGCCCTTCAAAAAGTGACGTCCATCATCGTCTCATGACATCCGACTTATTCTCAGATGAAAGTATATAAAATGCAAAAGGAATAGTTCCGGTGGGGCTCGAACCCACAATAACCAGTACGCATTTTTTGCATTCATCATAGCTACTCGTTCCCTCGCGAGAATAAATAATTATAAGACTGGGGCCTTAACCAATTAGGCCACGGAACTAAAGGTGAAAGGCGTCGGTTTTGCGTTTCTAAAATTTGACGAATTGAGCCGTGCGAACAGTCTGATAGTTTAGCGGTTAGAACACCCCGTTAACATGGCGTGCATATGGGATACGTATCGTACCAGAGCCGCATCGCACCGGACCAATCTAGATTCGAACAGCGTCAAAAGCCGTTGAGGGTGACATCCGAAGTTGACTGGCTATTCAACTACCAGCATCCTAACCAGATTGCAATAGTTGGCGCAATACCGTAGTGGCTAGCATGGCGCCATCCAAAGATGACAATGAAGAGGAAGACGATTATATGAACATGATCATCACCGAGCCTACCAAGCCCCGAGAGAAGGAGACATATACCCAACGACGTATCCGTAAAGAGCGCGAGGTAAATACATCCCGTGTCTTCGTTATTGCGTTCATCTTCCCAATTCAACATCTTTCTTACGCAAAGCAGGCTGAGCTCAAAAGACCAAAATCCAAAGCAGAGCTGGAGCAGCTCGCAGCCGAAGCGCGCGAGACTGCACTCGCCCGACCATTACACGAGACTGAGCCATCTAGTAAAGGGCTGAAGATGATGCAAGCCATGGGCTTTCAAGCGGGTGGGGTGCTCGGCAAACAACAAGATGAGAATCTTGCACGTAAAGAGCCGTTGGAGTTACAGATCAAAGAGAATCGAGGTGGTGTTGGATTAGATGCGGAAAAGAAGAGAAAGATCCGAGAAGAGTTCGTGGAGGAGAGCAAGAGGCAGAAAGTCGAGGAGTTGGATTTCAGGGAGAGAGTAAGGCTGGAGAGAGAAGAGAGGAGATTGGAAGGGCAGGTGCTGGGGGCGCAGAAGGTTGCGGAGAGGTTGGATGGGGATGAAGATGGCGGTGTTGATAATGCCGGGCGGAGTCGTTCTGCGGAAAATGGTCATGATAACGATGAGAAGACGGCGGAAAGGAGTGAGGCTGGAGATACGTCTCCGAAACGCGCTTCGAAAGTGGACGCGAGACCGTTGAAGAAGATCAATGTGTTTTGGCGGGGCCTGGTACGGCATCGACTCGAAAAAGAGCAGGAACGAAGGCGACGGTACGATCTCCAGCAAAGCCTATCGCGGTTACCGACGTATGATGATCCGGATGAAGACCGCGATGACCGGCGGGCCTTGAGCCGAGATATCGATGAGAAGAGGAATGTCCTCGTGGAGGATGAGCTCGAACTTGAGGAAGATCTCGAGCTGGACGAATTCAATGCACTACCACCGGCGGAGCGATTACAGAAGCTGGTGGACTATCTCAGAAGTGAACATCACTATTGCTTCTGGTGTAAGTACCGGTACCCGGATGACAGCATGGATGGCTGTCCGGGTGTGACGGAAGAGGATCACGACTAGAATAGAACGTAACGATACAATGGTAGTAGCGAGCCTAATATAGATACCCAAGTAAATGAGATGATATTTTTACGTGTCGAGCTGATCTCCGGTATCTATCCCGCCCACACCCATGTCCCACGCTGCCCGCTGGATGGCATGCTCCAGATCGCCCACATCCTTATTCTTTGCGATCACTCCTCGCAGAAACGTGGATAACAGCAGCAAGTTCTCTTCATTCTTGAATGGACCAACATCGCTGGGTCTGACATTGTCAACACCCTGTCGCTCGAGAGCCTTCATTCGATTCGCTGCCAAGTCCGCAATACGTTCGGTCACTCGTAGAATACGGAGGTGATGGCCGCCCGGTTGTCGTGGACCCTGTTGCACCTCGAGCTTTGCAAGATGGTTCACCAGAAGATCGCCAACGTGCTCGTCAGGATACATGCCGAGATGCTGCTTCAGCGCATGCATCACGACGACAACGCCCACGAGATCTCCGGTTCCATCTTGCAGCAGCGCCTTGAGGATCTTGTGATAGATGGTAGGACTGAATGCTCCCCCGATGGCGTCCTTCTGTTTGGGCTTCAATCCGACGAACCAGTTCATCATATCGGCGAAGAGAGCTCGAGGCGACGGAAAGCCCTGCTGCTTTCGGATCGCAGCCCTGACCGCAACGGGACGAACATGTTCAGAGTCTTGAGGCGGATCACTTGAATCTCCGTCCAGAGCTTCACGGCTCAGTGCAGGCGTCCGGTCAGCACGCAACAATGCGCAATCCCATAAGAAGTCGTAAAGCTCGAGATCGCGCGGTGCTGGCTGCTCCGGTAATTGTGCCCATTCCGAGTACGTCTGCCAGACCTTGCGCAGTCCGTCTGTCTTGAGCTGGCTCTGCAGTAGACACGTCATGAAGAACGTATCAGGCTCAATCTCGGCCAGCCGAATCGATCGATGCAGCCAGCGGATCTGTTCGTGCTTCTGACGGACCAGATATGACTCGATGAGGATCGTGAATGTCTCCAGTGTGGCAGGCGTGCGACAGCTTCCAGTGTACTCGGATGGAAGATCCATGAGAGACTCAGATGAGGATCCTAGGAAGTCGTGTCCCCGTTTGGTCGCGCGGCGCTTCCAGGCGAATGTCTTTCGACGCTCAATCATATTCCACGCCATCGTCTCGGCCTCCTCGTACGACCTGGCGTCGCCCTTCCGGATCCACGCTCCGATGATGCCGTTCAGATATTTAGCATCCGGTTGGACGCCGCGCGTAGCCATAAGCTCCGCCACCAGGGCGGCAGAGTCAACATCGCCTGCACCTAACAGCTTCTTGATCCAACTGCCAAAGAAGAACTTGTTCTCCAGTCGCCGAGGTAGCACCGTCAGGGCCTCGAGTGAGATCTTGTTCAGCTCGGGTCCATCAGTGGCTATTGTCTGGATTCCCCCAACAGTCCCCAGGGTTTTGCGGAACAACACTGTCGAGTCTTGTTCGGTCAAAGGTCCGCCCGTGAGCATCATATCTTTAAAGACCCCCAGCGCAAGATCGGCCCGACCAGCGTCGAGAAAGCTTTTGCACACTCGATCATAGTCTTGCATCGTCATCTCCTTGCCAAGGATCTCTCGCAGGCGGATATATGCTGACCACGCTCGTCGGAGGGCGATATTACCGCCATCATTTGCCCAGGCGTGAATGACTGGTAATAGAATCCGGGCATCTTTCGCTTTATCCTCATTCAGCGCCGAGTAAGCGACCTCATGCGCCTTTTGAATGTCGTTGTTTTTCGCAAACATTCGCACACCAAGTGAATAGAAGGCTTCCGATACAGCTTCATCTTTCGGAGTTGCCTCGGCTGCCAGCCACTCGTAAATCGCCTTGGTGGGTTCGCCTTCTGCGAAGAGAGCTTCGATATAGCCAACCCTCTGCGCGGGACTAAGCTGATGGCCGCTGGCAACGATATCGTGTGCAAGGATCTTCAAATGCGCAGCACGATCACGGTTCGATGGTGATCGGACAGCTTGAGCGTTCCAAAGAGTATCCCAGGTCTCGGGCGACACACGCTGCAGAAATTGTGGAATATTCTGCTTGCATCGCACGTACCACCGCCAAAGCTGCTTTCGTGTCGCCTCATCCAAGCCCAAAGCCTCGGCCTGTTTCAGGTAGCCGTTCAATCTGTTTAGGTACACCCGCTGCTCCTTTCTTGTTGCCATCTTGACCGTCGACCGCGCAATGTTTTCGGTTCCATCGGACGCGATCTCCTTCCCACCAACTAGCGACTTGGATAACCTCTTCAAGAGGCTGATATCATCTAGCTCTGAGGACTCTCCCAGTGCCGGGTTTGAGCCACTTCGCTGTGCACGACCAGTCTTGACGACCTCAGTCTCCATTAATCGTGCAAGTACGGATGGAAACGCCTCGACGCCACCCTTTCGCATCTCCTGCAGTTCATTCTCCAGCCGGTCAATCCTCGCTTTGAGTCTCTCGGTCTCTTGAACATCCTCATCTGGCTTGATTAGTGAGTTTTTTCCCCCAGTCTGTTCGAACCAGTTGATCTCCGGTAGGCCATCTCGTCCTTCCTTCCGTTTTTGCGATGGTAACTTTCCAGATCGTCGAAAAAGCGAAAAGGGCCGAAGAGGTGAGTTTATATTGCTACCGAGCCAGAACTGACAGCTTTGACACACAAAGGTTGGACGAAATGCCGATCTGCTGCTGCTGCTGCTCAAAGGTTTCATAGGTGAAAGTTGCAGACATGGAGTCGCTCAGCTTGAAGCTGTCAAATTCTGATGCTCTTTCTTCCCGCAGAGCCGCTACTCGCACGTCCAATTAAGCTCATCGGCACGAGACACGTGGAACCGCGCGTCTAACGCGCTTGACACTTGATACGCCGGCCTCGACACTCGTGATCTCGTGTTACCCAATCACGTAGCTAGAACGGCAATAAATGAGTAGATCACGCGAGTTAGTTGTGATTTGTTATTGAATACAGCATCTCCTGTGTTCAATCGCCTTTCGTTTCTGAAATCCAAGCTCTATCAAGCATGTCTACACTTGAGCACCATAATGAGCTCGACGACCAACAATACCAGGTGAGGAGCTTTTGATGTTGCAATGTATCGTGCTCATATTGGGAAGGCCTGCTATATTTTCAAGCCAAAATCCCAAATGCCAGCAAAACGACGAAAAACCCATCATGATCAGTCCACATCAAGTTCCAAGGCCATCTTCGCTCCCTTGCTCAATGGCCATGAGACTACGGATCAACTAGACCTTCGCTTCAAGACGTATCAAGAGCTCTGGTCTCAGCAGGAAGCTAGGATCAATGTTGGTGACACCAGATCCTCAATGATTTGTACTTATGTTGGCAGGAAATTCTAGAAAAATCAAATTCATCCGTTCTGGGTAGAGTAACTACTTTTGTCAATACATCATCTTCTGCATCGTACGTTCTTGGGCAATTCTACACTTTTTACGTCGATCTGATGATAACAGTGGAATCATTCCTATTGGTTACATCACCACCGGACCCAGCATCTCCTCCCATGGACTGCTACTCTCACAGTTGACCACCCGGTTATTGTCGGAGCCAAAGCACGCCTGCGTTACTCTCACTGCGGCCGAAGCACCAAATTTCAAGGCTCTGCTCAAGCTCTTGATCCGAAGAGTGACTGACCAGGGTGACTCGTCACATGAAGACGATGGCATACAAATTCAGAGAGTGAGTCATCACATAGGCCACAAGTCCAACGTTAACCAAATCTAGGGCCGGAAACTGCTCGATTATGACCTGGAAATACTCCATGCCCATGTTCGACGGCTAGGACTCGAAAAAGTTGTGGTGGCCTTCCAGGATGGCGAGGCGTTCGATGGCATCATGCTCGCCGAACTGATTTCGCTCATGAGGTATTTACTCCTTCTGGCCGTAAAGCAATCTCTGACATTTCCAGCTCGTGGCTCGACCGCATTCCATTCGTCCTCTTGTTTGGAGTCGCGACATCCGTAGGCCACTTTCAGGCGAAGCTGTCACGATCTGCATTGAAGCACATGTGTGGAGATCAATTCGATGTGGAGAAGGTGGACACCACCTTGCAACAGGTCCTCCGTCAGATATTCCGAGCTTCAAAGTCCCTGAAGCTTGGGCCCGGTTTGGTTTGGGCAATGCTGGATCGCCATCGGGATCATGTTCAGAGTATTCAATCTTTCGCAACGGGCGTCAAGGTTTGTTGCATGATTTCATATACCCGATCTAGACTGACAACAACAGTATGCGTATATGTCACATTTCTTCGCCAACCCCCTCAGTATGCTGCTCGCAGAAGAAGGTGCTGGAGTGGACCTTCCACCTGAGTTCTATGAGGCCGTTCGTCATCTAGGGTCGTTCCGACGGTAAGAGCGTCTCGCATTTTCTTAACGGCATATCAAGCTGACTATTAAGGCTCGTCGAGGATGTAATGGATGCCGGCAACGTCGAGACGGCTATGTCGCTTCTCGAGGACGACGCTTTCCTTAAAATGGAAATATCCCAAGGACTTTCTTGTTGCGCGGATGCTTCAACTCGGCTGCTCGATGCTGTGGAGGTGCTACATACCATCTCCGCCAATCTGTCCAAGAGACAGAGCATCTCCTTTTCGGACCTTTACCTCAAGGCGGTTTCTGGAGAGCTCTACGATTCGGCGCTCATGCGTGATCTGCTCCTCTCCATGATCAAGATGCAAACCAACGACTTCACCTCAATGTTGGAGGAGATTACATCCTTACAGCTGCAAGATCCCTCTTTAGCCGACAAGCTGCGGGAAGCAAAACATAACGTTGAATTGGAGCAGACCAAGAGTACTCAGCAGCATCACGGACAGGAGCAAACTCCACGACGCACAGGGCGTACCAGGATTGTTTCGCAAAAGGCCGAGTCTACTGGAACAACCTCGGTCGCGCCGCGTCAGGAACCAACCTCCCTACAACCCATGCGCTCTGTTCAAGAGACACTCAAGACATATTTCAAGGAGAACCTTCTTTTTCCAAAGAGTCTCTTCCTTCATGAGGTCTTCTTCTTCGACTTCAAATCACCCTATCGGGAGGTCTTCAGCCCCAAATCCCGCTTCGCCATCGAGCGATCGCTGCTCCAACCTCGAGATTATCTTGCCTGCGATTGTTGCGGGCCAAGCGTCGGAGGACTGTCCGCCACACAGCCAGCAACAGCGATTCTCTACCAGCTGTACCTCGAGTCCGGAGCCCTCATCAATGTCTTTGACTTGTGGTCCGCTTTCTACACTATCATTGGAGGGGAAGACGGCGAGGACTGTGATAGCGTCAATGCGCTGTATGTTGACATACTGTCCTAGGCGTAGTACGGGTGCTGACTTCCCTACAGTGCCCTCTTCTACCGTGGCTTGGCGGACCTTAAGTACATGGGCATGATCAAGCATAGTCGCAAGAGGACGGACCATATCGCGAAGCTGGCTTGGAAGGGGCTGTAAACGGAGGCTGTCGGCTGATATCAACTGTAAGCAATGTGATGTTCATTACGTTAATGCCATATCCCGCAGTATTAGAACCACATGCTATCCCTCATCTGTAAGCCCCGAAAGCTCCCTTTGTATGATATCGCTCCTTCCCAGAGGCCTTGCGCCATCGTTGACCACCATAGCCTCTCGTCTCCGCCTTCGGATCCTTCGCTCTTCTGACGAACCATGACTCCTCGACGGACTGGAAGAGCTATTGACTTGGGCATTTTCGTCGCCCTCCGTCTGATTCACCTCTTCATCTTTCCCCAGTAGCCCTGCCGCTCTCAGTTCTTGTTCCCCTTGAGGAGACTGCCGGATCTGGTGAAGAATCGCCGCCATACGGTCTGTCGAGGCCGCCATAAGGTTCGTCAAGGGAACCCGTAGCAGCTTCATGATGTTTTCTTGCCTTTCGGAATCGGTTCTACCAAACGGAAAATGAGCCAGCCATCGTCGGACCACTCCTGCTTTGATCCCGTAGTCGAGATTGATTGCCTGAAGAAACCCTAGAATCTCCAGCGCATTTCGCTCTTGCGCTGGCCTGGGCAAGCCGTTGAAACGCCAGGGAGCGTGCATCATATTCACAAGCGCCGTAATCACAGCATCGTATGTCGTATATGGGTAGACACGCTGCTGCGAAACTAAAGCTAGCTCAGTAGAGATTTGGTAGGTATCCAATGAAACTCACAATCGTAGCAGATGGATCTCAGAGCGACGAGGCCTCTTGCACGAATCTCTTCGACGGGGCTAGCCACATCTTGAAGTAAAATATCATATGCAGGGCCAGAGAAGGCCCGATCACGGATGATCTTGATGGTCCTTGACGAAGTCAGTTGCTGAAAGATAGTTGTTGATTTAGCAGCTCACGCCAATCGGATATCCCGATTTGGACTGTCTACCAGTCTACGCAAGGTCTCAAGACTCAGGGCTGGTCAAATCAGCAATGCTCGAATAGAGAACTAGCACGACGAACCATCCTCAGTCCTCTGATCAATCATACGTGGTCGAACATTTTCTGTTTCAACTTTTGGGTGCTTGCTTGTCTGCTGAAGTTGATTGGATGCGGTCCGCACCACGACGAATGTCAATACACCTACTCGATATCAGCAGTGAATCGTCATAAAATACTATAAGATCTACCCATTCCAACCCAAAGCCACGGTCGATCATTCGGCGTGGCCATCGAGAGTAGTTGGTGATCTATAATAGATCGAGAGTTGCACAACGGAAGGGCCCCTGCGAACGGTGTGCATTTGTCCGGCAGAAATATTAGGCGGTGAAGGCGGGCATAAGCTCGGCCCATTTCTGCGGTCAGGGAGGGAGTTTTCTATCTCAATCAAACTTTCATCTTATCAACTTCGTCGCAGGATGCCCGCTTCACAGTTAAAGCGCCTCAGGGCGTCTCTTCGAGAAGAAGGAGTCATTGGTCCGCAGAAGCCAAAAGCAAAGAGAAAACGACGAGCTGGAAATGGGGGTGGCCAGATATCGACGCCGCATCGGACGGATGCGCTGCGCACAATTCGAGAGCAATTCAATCCGTTCGAAAGTCAGCTACCCAAGAAGACGAAGGGCAAGTTTGAGGCGACAAGTATGCAAGATGGGGTCCGAGGATCAGCTCCGAAGTTGAAGGGAAGGCCAGGAGTCACCAAGGGTTACGGAGAGGAAAAGGTGGGTCGAGATTCTGTGCTAATTTATACATAAGTTCTGACACTGTTTTGTAGAGGAAACAAACGCTGCTGAAGGAGATGCATCAGAAAAATAAAATTGGTGGTATTGTGGATCGCCGATTTGGAGAGAACGATCCGAGCATGACACCAGAGGAGCGGATGCTACAGCGCTTCGTGACGGCAAAGCAGACACGGTTCAAGAATCGATCAGTATTTAATCTAGAGGACGATCAAGAAGAAGAGCTGACCCACTTTGGGCAGTCTTTATCACTTCGGGATGATATGGATAAAGTGTCTGATGTGGGGGATTCGGACGGAAAGGACGGGAATGATCAATTTTCGCTCTCCGGACTGGAGTCAAGAAAGCGAAAGCAGTCATTTATTTCCGAGGGCGCAGATGACGATGAGGACCAGGACGGACTTTCAGTCGACAGAAAAAAGTCTCGGGCAGAGGTCATGAAAGAGGTGATGGCCAAGTCGAAGCTGCACAAGTACGAACGTCAACAAGTCAAGGAAAATGACGAGGAAGAAACGGAAAATCTGGACAAAGAGTTGTCGGGGCTGTTACAGTTGATGAAGCCGATTCCTAAGTCGAAAGCACTACCTCCCAGCTTTCTCTCCGAACCTGCACAAATAAATAGCCTTCCAGGCCCGGAGAGAGACAGGGAGTATGATAAGCAGCTGAAAGAAATGGTGCTGGATCGACGATCGAAGCCTACAGAGAGAACCAAAACGGAAGAAGAAAAGGCTGAGGAGGAGGCCAATCGGCTGCGTGCGTTGGAAGGAGAGCGCTTACGCCGAATGAGAGGCGAAAAGGACGATCGGGAAAGCGATGATGAAAATGAAACGGCAAGCCAAGGGCGCCACTCGGATCAAGAGTCTGATGATGCAAAGGCATTTGGGCTGGGTTCGGGCATTGCTGAGCAAGCTCCCGATCAGGATAAAGGGGTTGAGGACGAGGATGACTTCCTCCTGGATCGTGATCTAATCGCTAGCGACACTGATGCCGACCTCTCGGACGCCGAAACAAGTTCCGACGACGAAGCAGCATCCATTCAGAACGGTGAAGATGCCGAAGAAGACCGGGAATTCATAGGAGTACTAATGGATGAAGACGATGCTCGGGATATATCGCAACAGCCTAGTACCGCGGAAGAACAGCCAGGTCGTCTTCCTTATGTTTACGCCTGCCCGTCGAATCACCAGGAGCTGCTTGACATCACCAAGGACATCCCGATTGAGGAAACTCCAACTGTGGTTCGACGTATACGAGCTCTGTATAGTCCAGAATTGAAGAGCGAGAACAAGAGCAAGCTTAAGACTTTTGCTACGGTGCTGGTCGAACACGTCGTCTACCTGGCAAATCAACCTCAAATCGCGTCGATGACGGTCCTGGAGACGCTCATTCGTCACATTCACTCTCTGGCAAAGACATATCCGCTTGAAGTCTCCAGCGCATTTCGTTCTCAGTTGCAGTCTCTGCAAGAAAAGCGAGCAACTACGCCTACCTTGGGGGACGTTATGGTTTTTATCTCAATCATGACGATTTTCCCGACGTCGGACCATTTTCACCCAGTCGTCACCCCGGCAAGCCTGAGCATGGCTCGATATCTCAGTCAAAGACGACCAAGCACGCTGAGCGAGATGGCTATGGGAGCGTGCGTTGCCACAACGTTCCTGCAATATCAGAGCCTTTCCAAGCGCTACATCCCGGAGCTGATCAATTACGTCCTGAACGCCATTTGGAACCTTGCTCCCACCAAGCCTGATACTCCTCGAAGCGCGCTACCCATCCACGAATTATCTGCGTCATTCCGAATTACAAAGACCGTCCCGGATCAGGTTCATTCACTTCATTTCATGGATCTGCTTTCTCAGGACACGGCCGACCACGAAGGAACGTCCATGAAGCCCGCTCTGTTGTTGACATTTGTTTCTTTGCTCGATGAGATGGCTAGACTGTGGAACTCGCATTCTGCATTCGATGAAGCATTTACTCCTGCACTGGATATCATGGAGCATCTGCAAGGCCATATTTGTCGGGAGAAGCTTGCGCCACTAAATCAAGTTAGCTCGCTTGTCGCCTACCAAGAAGTGCTTGCTAACGTGTCAACAGCGGATCTCAGAGGTCGTCAATCATCTTCGGACTTTACTCGACGAAGCACGAATGTCCCGACGCCCTCTCGCTCTCCACTACCACCGTCCACTGGCGATCAAGATGTCCATCCCGAAATTCGAAGAATCCTACAACCCCACGAAACATTATGACCCGGACCGAGATCGCCACGAATACAATAAGCTCAAAGCTGAACATAAAAGAGAGCGGAAGGCGGCCCTACGTGAGCTCCGTAAGGATGCCAGCTTCATCGCTCGTGAACGCCTTCGGGAGAAGAAAGAGAAGGATGAGGAATATAATCGGAAATTCAAACGACTAGTGGCCGAGATTCAAGGTGAAGAAGGGAAAGAGGCTAAGCTCTACGAAAGGGAGAAGCGAATGCGGAAGCAGAAGCGCTGAAGTGCTTATGACACGCGTGTGTTCGGTGTTGGATCTATGGAGTTCTCTCGACTTTGGGCATCGGGCTTGCTACGATGGTATTTGGTGATGCGCTGCTTCGCGTTGGAGGCCCTTCGTCGTCGGCACAGTCTATCACGGGTGATCCTTCGCTGTGGTGGACTCTTGGCTGTGTATACTCGCTGGGGCCCTTGAGCTGTAGAGGAAGACGGCTGACGAGGAGGAGCAAGTGGCGCTTGGCGACGACTCGACGCTTCCATCATGAGGTCTCCGTCGGGATTTTGTTCTATGTTGCATTTGCTCCTCAAAGAAGTTGGCGTCATCGAAGCCAGTGTACCTAGCGGCGACTCCGAGCAGCCTTCGCTCTCGCTCTCAGAAACAGCGATGATCTTTTGCAGGATGCTATCATTCTTGGTCCAGACAGGGAGCTCCGATGGGCATTCTTGGGAGCTCATCGCCCACAGTCTCTTCAGCTGACTTTTCGGCAGTCTTTTCGAGGGAGCGTCTGGAGCTATGTCGAGTTCTTCCAGTGGAGGACCATGTTGGGAAACAAAGGGGCCCTCGAAGTTGGATGTATCCATGGATCGATAATCGACGAGCTGATGGGGGCAGAAAGCCGGGATATGGTGTTCTATGGATCGCAAGTTTAAGACTGGGAATGAATGTAGTCGGCGGCAATAATCGCGGAGCAACTCACCGGCACAATTGCATGGCAACCAAGGATGTGGATCACGCCACTGTTGAGCTTCTGGAAACATCTCCTCCAATTGCGTTTGCTTCTCTTGCACAGAGCCCATGTAATCGTCCATCCTCGCCTGCCATTCCTGCTTAGCCGCTTCTTCTCTCGCTTCTCTTGATGGATAGCCCAGCCTCTTCGCTCGTTCATCAGCTGCCTGCCTGTCCTGGTCTAGGCGTCGGAGAACCTCTTCCAAGTTTCTCTGCATAACATCGTCCGCGCTCGAGGAAGCCGACATCTAAATCAATCGTGGGAGGGTTACAGTCAAAGCTTCAACGCTGGAGAACCGGCCGATGCAACAGTTATGCACGCTCGGATGACAGCGCCCTGCGGTTTGACATGGCGGTATCGAACCAGAACGGCGCCGATAATGGCAGAGTCGCATCACTGGCTTACCGTAATCAGCTGGCCTGCACGGGCCGCACACGGGCCGCACCAGCCAGGGCTTAACGGGAACAAACGTTTCGGGCCGGCGGGACGAAGTCGTCAGTTCAACCCAAAGCTAACCCCGCCAACCAGATGTGGTGCTGGTGGTCAGGAAGTGATCTGGGCCAGCTGAGGCGGGGCTAATGAACGGGTGCCTTCTTGGCCTATCGTGGATTGGGGGTGTCACTCTTTGGGAGGGCTCGCTTCAACCACAACCCGGCCTGTCAATATGCGCTTGTCGCGGCTGAAGAGATAAACTAGCCCTTCGCCCCAGATCTAGAAAGCTCAACCAGTTCCTCCAGTTTAAATACCCTAGTGTATTCCAGACATCCTGTCATCAAACCTCTCTGAGGACCATCCAAGCAGAAGAATGGCATCCGCTGCACCACCAACCGAGGAGTCTAAGGCTCCCGAATCTGCGCCCAGCCCGGCGGCACCCCCTGCAGCCCCTCCGCAGGGTCAAGCGCCCGACAACCAGGACGCTGGGCCGACCACTTCGGACCATGGATCTGCCATTGAGCCAGATGTCCGTCTCCCCTGGATATGCCATCAACCTTGAAATGTCACTAGTGTTTGGCTGACTCGACTTTCTTGGTAGGAGCCTAGACAGGCCGACAACGATTCGGCCTTTGGAGATGGATCGTAAGGCTCACTATCATAATTGATTGTGGCTCTAGAAGAACGTAACCTGAGCCTCGTGTGGTGCGTGTAGGGAGAGCTACACGACGTCTCTCGCGTCTAGTATCCAAGACTACAAGTAGGCCTCCATCGTACTCCCTGAAATCTTTTCCCGTTGACATGATATGGGACCAGGTACGAGAATGGGCGACGATATCATGCCTATCGGGAGGGCGAGTATCCTCTGGTATGACTTCCCTGACCTGGACCATGATAAAAGTGCATCGATGCTGATTTCTTCATCAGCCCAACGACGAGAAGGAGCAGGACCGTCTCGACCTGGTACGGGGCCGCCCCCTTAGGCATGACGCCCTTTCGATCGTCAAGAAGCGCTTACAGGCGGTGACAGATTCATCACCTACACAATATGATCCTCGATGGAAAGCTGTACCTGGCTCCAATTGGAAAGAACCCTCAGCGAGTCCTCGATATTGGAACAGGAACTGGTATTGCCCGTGCTCCTACCGTCGTCAGCCTTTCACTGATTAACGAGCTAGGGATCTGGGCAATTGATTTCGCCGAGTAGGTTGCCAGCCTTATGTTGAGGATGCCGACTAAATAGAATGACAAACAGTGAGCATCCTTCTGCGGAGGTCATTGGGACGGATCTCAGCCCGATTCAACCGCGTTGGTGAGCATTGCATGTATCTTTCGCAATCTGGCACCATTGACATCCCCATAGGGTCCCTCCGAATCTAAAGTTCGAGATCGACGACGCCGAGGTCGATTGGGCGTATCAGGGCAAATTCGACTTCATCCATCTCCGGACGATGGGTGGAAGCTTCAAGGACGTACCCCGACTGCTGCGCCAGGCTTACGACAATCTCAAGCCGGGTGGTTGGATCGAATGGCAGGAATACGAGACGACGTCGAAGACGGATGATAACTCGTTTCCTCCAAACAGCGCCATGGTCGAATGGGTTACCAATCTCAACGAAGCAGCCGATAAGTTCGGCAAGGTCATGAACATCGCGCCCAAGATCAAGGGGTTGATTCAGGATGCTGGTTTCGTCAATGTGAACGAGACGATCCGCAAGGTGATTATAGTACCCTAAGTATCCTTAGATACAGAAGCTGAGATGCATTTACCTCGCTTAGGTCCCAATGTCCCCATGGGCCAAGGATCCAAAACTGAAGGGTCAGGGAAGATATAACCAGCTAGCCATGCTCGACTCGCTTCAAGCATACACCTTGAAGCTCTTCACCAACGTGCTTGGTTGGCCGGCGGTCCGAGCGGAGATGTTGATCGCCAATGTGCGGAAGGAGCTGATGGATCATAGTATCCATATGTACTCGACCTAGTGAGTTGATCTGCTGCCACGGACTGCTATGTTATCTCTGCTGACCGTGGTGGCATTTAGTCACTTTGTCATTGGGCAAAAGCCAGAGGATGCTTGATTTGTTGATGAGCTTTGCCCCGGTTGGCGGGCTCAGCCAGGAACGGCCGTTTCGGTGCTTGCGCAAACTACCACCTCAGCTCGATTATAGTATCTTCAGAACTTGCACAGTCATGTTGTTTCACATGTATGGTCTCGACAGCCAGGCTCAGCAATCGTCACAAGTCTCTTTTCATCAAGAGTCCAGAGCTCTAGTAGCTAGTCTGTCTTCCAGCGTCGTGTGTCAGATGAAGCATTCATATGGAAAGTAGGATTGGCAACAATATGATCATTTCGGAAGTGCAAACGTACAGCAGTTAGCTCGATCCACTTGGGAATATGATGTCCACCTATACATGCATTGGTGCAAAACTATGATTTTAAGAATAATCAAATCTGAAACAGACGGCAGAGATACACATACAATGCGCAATCTACAATGAATTTGTGCATCAGCATACAACTCCCAAATTCACAATCGTGCAGTCACCAGCAACTCCACCAACCCATTATCCAAACACAACGCCAATAGCCCTCGGCAGTATCTCATTTCTTGCTCTTCTTCTTTTTACTCCCCTTGATACTTCCGCCCGCGGTTGGACCGCCGCCTTCGACCACGACCGTATCCTCGTCCGAAGTTGGTCGATCCGCCTTACTATCCATTGCTGGAATGTTGGGTTTCTGCTTCGTAAACGAAGCTCCATCGACCTTCGTCGTTGTTGTTCCTTGATCAAGCTCTTTCATGAAATCGGTTTGAATCGTCGCTCGACGCTGATCCCACCATTCCTTCTCAGATTTTGTCTGCGATTGAAGCTCGTCGATTCGTTTGCGAAGCATGCCATTGGCGGCCATCTCGTTGGCGCTCTGGAAGATGGTTTGGCCCCAGTTGGGTGCAAATGCATTGGCCTGAGATGGGCATGTTAAAATGGTCCTAGACTTATAGCAAGACCTGGCAACGCAAGGCTACATAGCAGCCATGCACCTATCTTGAGCACTCACCTCCATCACGACATCCCGCAACTCATCTTCCATCTCGGATTCCGCTCGCTCAAACCTTTTCCAGAGATCATCGCCGACGCTACCCCGTTGCAAAAGCGAGCCCAGCGCTTGTTTGGCGCTTCGAATTTGCATGATCCGATGAACATCCTCGGCTGCTCGACGGAGCAGGGCAGCTTTCAATACGCTTTCTGGGACCGTTGGGGCTTTCTCCTGCCCGGGTTCGGCTTCCAGATGTAACATCGAGAGATAGACATTTCGTTGCAAGTGAGGGGGAAACCAAGGAGCAAGTGATGTCGATATCGCTAGTTTTGTCAGTTACAGCTGACCACAGAGCGCGAATATTGACGCACCATTCTTTCGTTTTCGGTATAAGGACGAGAAGGTTGCTAAAGAACCGACGAGGATGCCGAGATATGCGAAAGGGACCGCGAGGGAGAACCAATTCACCATTTTGAAGGAGTGGAGGCTACGACCCTTGGTTTTAGTAGCAAAGCCAATCAAGCAGATTTCGAGTATCAAGTTATGTCGACATGAGTACTGAAGAAGTTGAGTCTTAAAGGAGCGGCTTTGGTGGAAATGGAAACTGCACACACATTGTTCCCTTTAGGACAACTAAATCACTTGCCGGCGGTTCGTGTCGGCTTCTGAGTTATTCCGTTCCGAGCCAGGGACCTTCGGAACAATACATGTTCCGTCGTCCGTGACGTTGATCTCCTTCGACCGCGTTCGCGAGAGCTTCAGGCAACTTCCTGCAACGCAGCCGCTCACTAATCACAAGAGCCCTCTTGTCAAGGGGCCTTGCTTGATCTGATCGCACCGAGAACACCTCACTGCTGCTGTAACGTCACGATCCTGCATCCAATCACTCTACCTCCAACATCGTCATGTTGCTTAGATTCCGAGGTCCTGATGGGACGTTTCGATTGACGGTGAACCCTAACGACGACTTTTCCAGTTTGCAAAGCAAGGTGAGCTTCATCTGAGCTGTATTAGTTGAGCTTCTCGCTGACTTGCTACGTTACAGCTCCTTGACAACCTCCCAAAAGATGTTGACCCGTCTTCGATCACCCTCTCTAACAAACCTGCTCACGGCCAAGAGCGACGGCTGAAAGATCTCAAGGGGATTCTGATAGCTGCACCAGGCTTGGCGTACGCTACAAATCACTCTCGGCTTCATATGACATTTTGACTGACATGCAATCTAAAGCCACGGCGATATCCTCTTCCTTGGATACAAGAAACACGATCCTCTCTCCAACGGACATACTCCGAAAGATGCAGCAGAGTCGGACTCCTCTTCCCTGGTGACCTCTTCAAATCGACTCAACGGAGCTTCGGTAAACCCTGCAGAGAATGTATCTATTCTGCCTCGACGAAACACAACCGACAACGACGGTGATGCTTGGGAGACGATCAAGCAGTCCGCGCTCGACGATCGACTCGACAAGAAGGATGGCAAGATCGAAAGATCGAGAGATCCCAGGATGTGCAGGCACGGACCGAAAGGCATGTGCGACTACTGCACCCCTTTGGAGCCATTCGATCCAAGATATCTCGAAGAAAAGAAGATCAAGCACCTCTCCTTCCACTCGTACCTGCGCAAAATCAACTCGGCCACCAACAAACCAGAGTCCGGCGGCTCGTACATACCGCCTCTAAGCGAGCCCTTCTACCGAGTCAAACCAGAATGTCCGTCGGGGCATCCACCCTGGCCCGAAGGCATCTGCACGAAGTGCCAACCCAGCGCGATCACGCTCCAGCCACAGACGTTCCGAATGGTCGATCATGTCGAGTTCGCCTCTCCGGACTTGATGAATAAGTTTCTGGACTTCTGGCGACGGTCAGGTGCGCAGCGGATCGGGTATCTCTACGGTCGATACGACGAGTACGCGGAGGTGCCGCTGGGAGTCAAAGCGGTCGTGGAGGTCATCTACGAACCGCCGCAAATTGACGAGGTGGACGGAGTCACGCTGCAGGAGTGGGAGAACGAGAAAGACGTTGACGCAGTCGCAGCCCGATGCGGTCTCGAGAAGATCGGTGTCATCTTCACGGACTTGATCGATGCGGGGACGAACGACGGCAAGGTGATCTGCAAACGACACATGAACTCGTACTTTCTATCGTCGCTCGAGATTGTCTTTGCTGCTCGTCTGCAAGCGAAGCATCCAAAACCAACTAAGTGGAGCGACTCGGGCCGATTCGGGTCGTGTTTCGTTACGTGCGTCGTGAGCGGCGACGAGGAGGGTCAGATCGGCGTGTCCGCGTTCCAGGTGTCGAATTCCGCGGTGGAGATGATCCGGGCCAGCATCGTGGAGCCGTCGGCCGAGCCATCGGTGATGCTGGTTCAAAACGAAGACGAACCCGACCAGGCCATCGCTCGGGCGCGATACATTCCAGAGGTCTTCTACCGACGGATCAACGAACACGGAGCGAGCGTGCAGGAGAACGCCAAGCCCGCGTTTCCCGTCGAATATCTCCTCGTTACGCTCACCCACGGATTCCCAAGTAATCCCAATCCGTTTTTTAGATATCATGCATTTCCGTTCGAGAATCGGGAAGCGACGGGGGAGAGTCAAGACGTGCGCACCCTCGCCCGGGTGCTGGGTATCAGTCGTGACAGGGTCAATCAAGACCAACAGGTCCGAGCCACGTCTGATTTCCGACTGGTGCTGTTCGTTCACGGCATGGGCGTGCTTAGCAAGGTAAATCACCAACAACATGATCACCGTCACACGAGTGTGCGCAATGCTGACGCCATATTTTTATCTCAGGACGAAGAGGGCCTTCTCTATCAAGTAGCTACGCAGCA
>QQTW01000130.1_pt1 | contig 41911 bp, 38 predicted proteins | sample 1904831 | NCBI WGS metagenome assembly QQTW01 (sample SAMN09435610, study PRJNA476489) | Subsurface metagenome, whole genome shotgun sequencing project.
CGGATTGATTTTTAGTTCCCCTTGAATTAAATTTATAACCTGCTCGCTCAAAACACCCCAACAAATTTCTCACGGATTCTTAACAGCTACAAGCACGAAAATATTTCGCTACTACGAAGATCGTATACCCCAAAGTAGCCCAGTACTGGTAGTGAGTAACCATCGTAGCTTTATGGATGCACCGATTTTGATCGCCGCAGTCGAAAGACCAATTCGTTTTGCTTGTCATCATTACATGGGACAAGTACCAGTAATGCGAGAAATTGTTACAGGGCTGGGATGTTTTCCTTTAGACGCTGCTCCCTCGCGCCAGCAAGGATTTTTTCAACAAGCTTTGCATTTATTGCAAGCAAATCAAGCAGTGGGGGTATTTCCTGAAGGCACGAACCCGATGGTAAACTATACTAAACCCAATGGGATTGGTGACTTTCAACGCGGATTTGCTCACTTGGCATTACGTGCGGAGGGGGGAAGCGATACAGTCAAACCAGTCAAAGATTTAGTTATTTTACCTGTAGCGATCGCCTCTATTGAAGAAATGAGTAGTTCTGCCGTTCCCTTACGCCTACTCAGCTTATTTGACCCTTCAGAACCTTTATTCGATCAAGATGGCTGGCATCCATTGGTTATATATCGTCGGGTGGCGGTTTTAATTGGTCGTCCTTATCGAATTACGCCATCGATGAAGCAACAATACCAAGGCAAACAAGCAAAAACCGTAGTGGCAGATATCACTAATAGCTGTCAAGCAGAAATTATTGAGCTATTGCGCCAAGGTTGTAATTGAATAATCAAAATTTTATCAAAATTGAAATTATTGTCCTGTACTTAAGACTCTTAAAGCCTGATAACTTAGAAAGATTAAATCCTTTTAAATTTTAATAACTTAAGTTACGACAATGCCAGAACTTACGAGCCATCCTTGTTTTTTAACTCCCAATCGGTTACAGCCAGAATACCCGCTATTTGTGTTTTTGCCGGGGATGGATGGTACAGGGCAACTATTAAGGACGCAAACGGCTGGTTTGGAGGTTGCTTTTGACGTGCGTTGTTTGATGATTCCACCCAACGATTTAAGTAGTTGGGATGTTTTGAGCGAGCAGGTTATAAATTTAATTCAAGGGGAACTAAAAATCAATCCGCACCGATTAGTTTATTTGTGCGGCGAGTCTTTTGGGGGAGCATTGGCAATAAAAGTCGCCCTGAAAGCACCTCAGTTATTTAACAGAATTATTTTAGTTAACCCAGCTTCGGCTTTTCATCGTCGCCCTTGGCTAAATTGGGCATCGCAGCTAGTTTATTCAGTCCCACCCTGTTTTTTTGAATTTAGTGCTATAGGATTATTACCGTTCCTAGCTTCTTTGGGGTTAGTAGATCGTGAAATTCGCCAAGATTTGCTCAAAACTATGCGTTTAGTTCCGCCGGAGACTGTTCTTTGGCGGTTATCGCTGATTAAAGAGTTTGATGTTGATGCTTTGCAGTTGCAGCCCATTACTCAACCAGTGTTGCTAATCGCTAGTGCTTTGGATCGTCTTTTACCGTCGGTAACGGAAGCTAGGTATTTGGTTAAAAGTTTGCCGAATGCCAAAATGGTCGTGCTACCTAATAGCGGTCATGCTTGCCTAGTAGAGTCCGCCATTAATCTCTACCAAATTATGCAAGAAGAAGACTTCTTAGATTTTAGTACCAAGACACTCCATGAGCCAAAAAAGGCGATCGCACTATCTGAACGCGAACTAAGTCCTAATCCTAACGGTGATTAACCATTGAGATAATAATCTCGCGTCCCTTTGCTGTCTATAGCTTCTCCTAAGCGATGCAAACCATGGACGTAGGCGGCGGTACGCAAAGAGATGGCTTGCTGCTGGGCAATTTCCCAAATTTGCTTTGTTTCCTCTACCATTTTTTGCTTGAGGCGTTGGTTTACTTCATCAAGCGTCCAATAAAGCCCACTGCGATTTTGCACCCATTCAAAATAGCTTACGGTTACTCCCCCAGCATTGACTAAAATGTCAGGAACTACATAAATTCCCTTAGCATCTAATATTTTATCTGCTGCTGAATTAATTGGGCCATTGGCAACTTCAAAAATAAACTTTGCTTTAATATCATCAGCATTTGCTGCGGTAATTTGATTTTCTAAAGCGGCGGGGATCAATATATCTACATCTAAGGTCAAAAGCTCTTGATTGCTCAAAATTTTATGGTCAACTATATTGCAAACTGTGCCTCGACAGTAAATTGCTTTCATACCGCGATGGGCTTCTTTGTATTGCCGAATGCTAGGAATATCTAAACCATTTTTCGTATAAATACCGCCTTGAGAATCACTTACAGCAACTACTTTATAACCAGCTTTGAATAATAGTTCGGCGATGTGCGCCCCAGCATTGCCAAAGCCTTGCACGGCAACGGTAGTATCTTTTGGAGACGATGGAAACCGTTGATTGATGGTTTCAATGACGAAATATGCCCCAGTTGCGGTAGCGGTGTCTCGACCCAAACTACCGCCCATTGTGACGGGTTTTCCGGTTACAACTGCCAGGGTAATTTGCCGCCGAATGATGCTATATTGATCCATCATCCAGCCCATAATCATCGGGCTAGTATAAACGTCTGGTGCGGGAATATCAACGTCTGGCCCAATAAAATCGGCGATCGCATCTATATACCCTCGACTTAAACGTTCTAATTCCATTTTTGATAATTCTTTGGGATTAAGGGCGATCCCGCCTTTTGCACCACCAAAAGGTAAGTTAAGTACGGCGCACTTAAAAGTCATCCAAAATGCCAAAGATTGCACTTCTTCTAAGGTGACGTTGGGATGAAACCGAATACCGCCTTTTGTTGGCCCGCGCGTGTCGTCGTAGCGCACCCGATAGCCTTGAAAAATGCGTAACGAACCGTTATCCATTCGTACAGGAATTGATACAGTTAAGCTAGCTTTAGGAAACTTTAAGTGTTCAATGGCATCTTCAGAAATTGCAATGTATTTTAATGCTGTTTCTAAACGTTGCTTGGCATCAGAAAACAATGATTCTGACATGGTTTTAGTAGTTAAATAACCATTTAAACTTACCAGAATCTAATCAAATAAATAGAGAACCCAATTATTTATACTTAATAATGAGTTTTAAGTTTTTGCTAAAACAGCTTGGTTGGCGGCGCAGCAAGTAGCAATTTCTTCACAAGTAGTTAGCCAAACTCCTTCGTGCGATCGCATATAATCGATTAATCGCTCTAACATCATTACCCGCGCAGGACGACCGATGAGTTCTGGGTGCATTGTCAGCACAAAGGCGCTACCGTAGTGATACATTCCGTCGAACTCCTCTTTCCACAGTTGAAAGGCTTTCTCGCAAGTTTCTATTACACCGCTACCCATTGGGGGATCGTACAAAAAGGCGAACTGTTCCCAATCATCGTTAGTCCAATGCACGGGAACTTCTACTAAGTCTCCGGCATCGGTAGGTAAAATATAAGGTTTATCATCGTCCATTAAAGAGGAGTCGTACTGCAAACCGTGACGCGCTAATAATGTAGCAGAACCGGGGTTGACTTCCCATAATGGGGCGCGGTAGCCTACAGGTTTGCGCCCAATTAGTGGCTCTAAAATGGCACAAGTTTTGACTAGCGCTATTTCCTCCTCAATCGGATTTAATTTAGATACAGGTTCGTGGAGATAGCCGTGTGCGCCGACTTCATGACCTTCATTAGCGATGCGCCTAATTAAGTCTGGGTATAGTTCCGCCGTATAGCCTGGGACAAAAAACGTTGCTTTAACTTCCTTGGCTTTAAGCATATCTAAAAGGCGCGGTACGCCGATTTTGGGGCCATAACGCGCCCAAGACATGACACAAAGGCGATCGCAATTTTTGGGATCAGCCTGTAACATTCCTGATTCCCCATCAACATCAAAGCTTAAAACCGCCGCACAGCGAACTCCCTTGGGCCAAATCATCCAATTCTCCTATTCGTCAACTAACAACCAAAATAATTAGTTTGATAATTAAAAAACGCTAATTTTGATACAAAAGCAAAAAGTAGCTCAGTAATTGTTTAATAATTAATAAAAACATTAATTATTTGCTTCTACGTGAACAAGCGATGACTCAAGCCGATTCTAATAGCGTTGGACTAGACAAGCTAGATCAAGAAATTATTGCCTTACTTCGCATTGATGGCCGAATGGCATTTAAAGAGATTGCCACCCGCTTAGATATCCCCGAAGCGACTGCCCGTTATCGAGTACAGCGCTTGCTACAATCGGGCGGCATCCAGATTATCGCTTGGCCCAATCCAGAAAAATTAGGTGTTCCCCACGTTTTGATCCTATCGCTAACCGTGAAAGAGGGACAAACTACGGCGGTGGCTTCCCAACTAACAAGTATGACCGAAGCGCGGTTTGTGGCGGTGACTTCTGGGCGGTGCAATATTGTGGCAGATATCTATTTTGGTACTCATGAGGATTTGCTAGAGTTCTTTGCCAAATTAGATGCAATTCCTGGCATTTTGCACTATGAAAGCCAAATTATTCTCAAGCTATTGAAGGCTGAGTACAAATACAGCCTAAGTTGAAAGCCCGAAAAATAAAATCATTTTAGAGTAATTAAAAACAACAAAGTTCATTTAAAACTAATCTTAAGAGTAGATATATCTTGTTTAGAGTAGTAATCTACCACTTTTATTAAGTAAAAAGCAAGAACTGTATTTTGGGTAACAGTTTAAATTTTGCTTTAGTTCTAGGCTGTAAATAGTTCTTCAGGGACAGCGCCGTGAGGTTAAAAGGAAAAGTCAGTTTAATTACAGGCGCGGGTTCAGGCATTGGCAGAGCAACGGCACTATTATTTGCACGAGAAGGGGCGTGGGTAGTGGCAGCAGATAAAGATGAACAGCAGGTAGAAAAAACCCAAAAGCTGATTCATCAAGAAGGGGGAAAGTGTGAAGCAAAATTTATTGATGTCAGTCAAGAGGCACAAGTAGCAGAAGTAATCGCAACTGTTGTCAATACCTGGGGTCAATTAGATGTTTTATTCAATAATGCGGGAATTTCTCTGCTTAAACCTGTAACTGACACTACCGAAACTGAGTGGGACACGATATTTAACATCAACCTCAAAGGCGTATTTTTTGGCTGCAAATACGCCATCCCGTACATGGCAAAACAAGGAAATGGAGCGATCATTAATACAGCGTCAGAATTAGCAATTGTTGCTCAACCTCTTTACGGTGCTTACTGTGCAACTAAAGCTGGAGTGCTTGCTTTGACGCGGGTTTTAGCTTTAGAGTGGGCGGCTAAAGGTATTCGGATTAATGCCGTTTGTCCGGGGCCAATTGCTACGCCGATGTTGCAGGCAGAGTTTGACTTAGCAGACGATCCGCTTACTGAGGAAAAACTTGCTATTAAGTCTATTCCGGCGGGGCGCTTGGGTACGCCAGAAGATATTGCTAGAGTAGCTTTATTTTTAGCTAGTGAAGATGCTCAGTTTGTACATGGTGCAGCTATTGTCGCCGATGGTGGCAAGACTATTTTTTGAAAAGTCAAACGTCACTGGGGATAAAAAGTATGTATTCACCGTTGAAAGCTTCACGCCGATCTTTTTGTAAGTATTCGGCTTTGGCGATCGCAAGTTTATTAACTACTGTCGGTTGCCGTCAACAAACAAATACCGTCGGGAATGCTGCACCAAGTCCAACTCTTAGAATTGGGCTAAATTTGTGGGCGGGTTTTATGCCTTGGCAGGTGGCAAAGGAAAAAGACTTTTTTAAAGCTAATAACCTCAACGCCGAAATTATTTGGTTTCCGGTGCTTTCCGACCAGATTACAGCTTTTAATGCTGGAAAAATTGATGTGATTGGGATAACGCTATACGACTTTATTACCAGTGCTAGTAATGGAGTCAAAAGTAAAATTATCTCAATTACAGATATGTCTTTAGGGGCAGATGCGATCGTTGTTAACCCAAGCATTAAGTCTGTAGGCGAACTTGCAGGTAAGCGGACATCGGTGGAAGTGGGAACTGTAGGACATTTTTTGTTTTTGAAAGCTTTAGAAAAGGGCGGTATTACTAAAGATAAAGTTTCTGTTGTCAATCAATCCGCCGATGCGGCGATCGCTTCACTGATGACAAATAGAACAGATGTTGCTTACGCTTACGAGCCTTTTGTTAGTCAAGCTGTAGCATCGGGTAAAGGCAAAGTTATTTTTTCTAGTAAAGATATTCCGGGGTTAGTTCCCGACTTGATGGTTGTGCAGCAATCAGTAATTGATCGGCAAAGCGAATCAATCCAAAAAATGTTGGATATTTGGTACAAAACCCTTGCTTACCGTCAAAGTAACTTAGATGAAGTGTTGGCTATCGAGGCGAAACAAGCGGGGTCAAGTGTTAAAGATTATCAAAAATTGCTTCAAGGGTTTAAATGGCTTACACCCCAAGAGGCAAGCACAATGTTTCAACCAGGTACAACAGCGCAATCTTTAATATTTAATGCCGAAGACGTTTCTAGTCTCATGCTGAAAGAAAAATTGATTGCCAAACAATTGCCACCGATTACCGAACTAATCGACGATCGCTTTTTGAAAAAAACTATCAATCAATAAATTATGACTACTATAACAATCAACCCTAACCGTTATTTACAGCAAAGCAAACCCCTGTGGAATATTGCATCTATCTCCTACGCTCTATTCGGTTATTTGGGCGGAATTAGTTTAATTATCCTAGATAGCTTTTGGCTAAATGCTTTGGGCGTAATTTTGCTTACCCATAGCTTAGTAATTTCTGCTTATCTCGCTCACGAATTTATGCACGGTAGTATGTTCGCTTCCAAACAATCCAATGCGATCGCCGGAAATCTGATGTTGTGGATTACTGGCGGCTGTTATGCTACTTTTTCGGACTTAATGCGTCTGCATATTGCCCACCATGTCAACCGCGTAGATTTTTGTCGCTTTGACTTGGAGACGTTTTTAACATCCTTACCTACTCCCGTGAGATCGCTCTTGTTGGGTTTAGAGTGGTGCTATTTTCCCTCTTTGGCATTTTTAAGTAGACTCCGCGCCATGTTTGCTCCTTTTTACTCAGGTGATCGCCAACACGAACGATTGAGAGTTAGCTTAATATTCCTAATTCGCTCTACTTTATTTGCGGTTTTGGGTTTAATTTCTTTAAAAGCACTGGTATTGTACTTTGTGTCTTATGTTTCGATGATTAATATTTTGCGGTTTGTTGATGCTTTTCAGCATACTTATGAAGTATATGCGGTTGGCTCAGATTTACCGAAACGCGATCGCGCTCACGAGCAAGCAAATACTTTTTCTAACATCATCTCTCAACGCTACAGTTGGCTAAATGTACTTTTACTCAATTTTGGCTATCACAACGCTCACCACGAATTAATGAAATGTCCTTGGTATAGCTTGCCGGAGCTTGACAAAGAACTTTATACTGGTGACGAAATCCACTACATTACCCTACCGGAATTAATTGGCAACTATCATCGTTTTCGGTTGTCGCGGATTTATTCAGGGCAAGGTAGCGCTGTAGACGCGCAAGGAAACCGCCACCTAGAGACGTTTTATGGTGGTACAGAAGTCTCATTTTTGGTATTGCCGTAAAAGTGACAAAATCTCGAGATGGCTCGATATTTGCCCTAACAACCGCTCTCTGCTTTGGTCTTAGCGTTCCGCTTTCAAAGTTGTTGTTAGATGAGATAGAGCCTTGGATGTTGGCGGGGATACTGTACTTGGGTGGAGGATTGGGATTATTACCAATCTACTATCTTCGCAATTTGCGATCGCTCCCTAAAAATAGTTTGCGTCAAAAAGACTGGGGGTGGCTTGGTGCTTCAATCTTAGCCGGGGGAGTAACTGCCCCCGTGTTACTTACAATTGGACTTAGTACAACATCTGCAACGGTAGGCTCACTACTGCTCAATTTTGAAGGAGTTTTTACGGCGCTGTTAGCATGGACTGTTTTTAAAGAACCCTGGCGATCGCAGGTTTTTTTAGGAATAGTAGCAATTACCAGTGGCGGAATTATTCTTTCTTATACAGAACACATCAATGTAGGACTATCTTGGGGAGCGTTGGCAATTTTGGGAACTTGTGGGGCTTGGGCAATGGATAGTAATTTAACTAATAAGATAGCTACGCGCGATCCATTTCAAATTGCTCTACTTAAAAGCGGTATAGCTGGCTTAATTAATGTTGCGATCGCATTTTTTATCGGACAAACTCTACCACCTCTACCTACTCTACTCGCCGCCTTAGTAATTGGTTTTATTTCTTCTGGGCTAACTTATGTTTTTTTTGTTCAAGCCTTACGCCAACTAGGTGCAGCCCAAACCGGAGCATATTTCGCCCTTTCGCCCTTTGTTGGGGCGACAATTTCCGTTATGTTTTTAGGAGAGCAAATCAGCCAAGTATTACTAATTTCAGCGATTTTAATGGCTGTAGGTGTAGGACTATGTTTACAAGAAAAATAATCTACTTCCCTCAAAACATTTATGCAAAATCCTAAACCTGTCTGCGATTCCTGGTTTGTAACGGAAAAAATTAGCGACTCTTTGTATCGCATCAACGAGCATCATTACTGGGAATGGAATCGCGCTAACCTCTGGCTAATTAAAGGTAAAACCCAAGATTTATTAATTGATACAGGTTTGGGTGTTGCCAGTTTGCGGCAACATATAGCAACTTTAATTGATAAACCATTACTTGTGATCGCTTCTCACATTCATTACGATCATGCGGGAGGAATACACGAATTTGATCGCATTGCTATTCATCCCGCCGAAGCTGAAGCTTTAAGACAAGGAGATGCTTATGCTGCTTTGTGCGCGCCAGAATACGGCGGGGTATTAGACGAACATTTTGCCCAATTACCTTACCCTGGTTTCACCGTTTCGCAATATACTTTCAATGCTGCCCAGCCAACACAGTTATTGCAAGAAGGAGATATTTTAGATTTAGGAAGTCGCGCTTTTGAAGTATTACACCTTCCCGGACATTCCCCAGGCTCCATTGCGCTGTATGATCGCCACACTCAAGAATTATTTTCTGGCGATATTGTCTACGATGGCGAGTTGTTGGATCTTTTGCCTGGTAGCGATATTCCTACTTACATTGATACCTATGAACGTCTGCAAAAGTTGCCTGTAGAAACAGTATATCCCGGTCATTATCACAGCTTTGGCAAAGAAAGACTGCAAGAAGTAATGGCTGATTATTTAGAGGCAAAACGTCAACCTGGTTGTCCATCGGAAGTAACTAGCAGTCTCGCAGAGAGTAAATAATTTGGCGTTTGATATCGGTAAACTTGGCTGTCAGCTTGATATCTACGTCTCGATCGCTTGGTAATGCGATCGCAATTTCTGTTTTAATTTCCCCAGGATGAGCGCTCATCACATAAACGCGCTCGGATAAAAATACTGCTTCTTCTACATCGTGGGTAATTGTGCAAATTGTCGTTCCTGTTTTTTGCCACATTTCCCGTAAAAATTGCTGCATTTGCTCTTTAGTTTGACAGTCCAAAGCCCCAAAAGGCTCGTCCATTAATAATACTTCCGGTTCATTTGCCAAAGCACGAGCGATCGCACAGCGTTGTTTCATTCCGCCAGATAATTGATTGGGATAGGATTTAGCGTACTTAGTTAAACCTACAACTTGTAAAAAATAGGCAACTCTTTCTTGACGCTGCGCTAAAGATAAACGGCGTAACTTAGAACCGAAACTTATATTATTTGCTACAGTCAGCCAGGGATACAGCGTATAGCTTTGAAATACCATCCCGCGATCAGAACCTGGACCTAATACTACCTCATTATCAACTTTAATTTCTCCCGATGTGGGCGCAACTAATCCAGCAATCATATTCAGCAACGTTGATTTGCCACAACCTGACGCGCCTACAATACAAACAAATTCACCTTTGTGTATTTGCAAATTGACATTTTGCAAAATATTTAATTGTTTATTTTTTATCCCATAACTTTTAGATAAGTTGCAAACTTCTAGTTTTGGTTTGTCTAAATACTGATTGTATTGATCGGAAACAAGAGTATTAGCTGCGCCTGACAATTTAACTTGGTTCACTAGAATTTTCCTCTAAAGTTTACTTTATATTTTTCATTAACAGCAATTAAAAATATTTCTATCTCGCGCCGAGAATCTTCAGCTTTGTAGCTGCGATTTTATTTACTAAGAGCCAACTCTTACATACTTATTTAAGCGAATAACGAATACACAAACTGTTAATTTCACTACAAAGAGGAGTGTATTAATAATTGATAATTTTAATAATTACAACTACGAGCAATAATGACAAAAACAATTTCTTTAACCAAACATTGTCTTCCACCTTCGGTATTTTGGAGTATTCGTCAAGGGTTTCCCCAATGGCTAAGTATATTACTTTCAACGATAGCAATCGCAATTCCGTTAATTATTTGGGCAATTATTAGTTACGCCGGATTAGTAACACCGCTTTTTTTACCCACACCTACAGCCGTAATTACAGCCGGAATCAGAATGCTGGTTGAAGAAAACTTAATAATCGATATTTTAGCTAGTAGTATGCGTGTTGCTGCGGGTTTTATTGTTGCGGCTATTATTGGCGTACCCATAGGGATTTTGATGGGAACTTTTCATAGTATGCAAAGCCTATTTAGTCCGATAGTTGGTACAGTAAGATATATGCCCGTTGTTGCTTTTGTACCCTTAATTATTATTTGGATTGGCTTAGGGGAAGAAGCAAAAACTTTAATTATTTTCCTTGGGGTTGTGCTTTACAATGCCATGATGGTTGCCGATGCTGTCAAGTTTATTCCTGATGAAATGATCAATGTTGCCTACACATTAGGAATGAACCGTAGAGATGTTTTATTAAGAGTAATAGTACCGGGAGTATTTCCTAGTATTTTAGATACATTGCGAGTTAATATATCTGGGGCATGGAATTATTTAGTAATTGCTGAACTAATTGCTTCTCAAAATGGGCTAGGTTTCAAAATTATTCAAGCCCAGCGTTTTTTGCAAACTGATAAAGTTTTATTTTGCATCGGCGTGATTGGGTTTATTGGTTTAGTAATAGATTTTGGATTAAAATATTTATCTAAAATTCTCACTCCTTGGGCGGAAAGAGTACGCGGGTAATTAAAAGTTAACTTGTAATTTTTTATGACACTTAAATTGAACTTAAAAAACACAGCCTTAATTTGTATAGATTTGCAAGCAGGAGTATTTACAAAAGAGGGAACTTTAGCTCTTGTAGGCACAGATGAGATACTCCCCAAAGTTAAACAAGTTTTGGCGGCGGCACGAAGTGCAAAAATTCCCATTATTCATTTTAAAGAAGTACATCGCAAAGAAATGGTAGATTTTGGCAGAGAATTAGACGGTGTAGAGCCAATTCATTGTTTAGAAAACTGGGCTAGTACCGATTATTACTGGGAAATTGCGCCAATTGAAGGGGAATTTGCGATCGCCAAACGCCGTTATAGTTGCTTTGTCGGCACAGATTTAGAAATTTTGCTACGAGGATTAAAAGTTGATACTTTACTGCTTATAGGCACTCTAACTAACGTCTGCGTGCATTATACGGCAGCAGATGCCCATCAAAAAGATTACCACTTTCATGTCATCGAAGACTGTTGTGCTGGTTCAGATTGGGATGCACATTGGGCGGCACTAACAGCAATGGAATATTTGCAAATAGGGGCGCGAATTTCTTACAAAGATTGCCTTGCTGCTTTGTATCCTAGCGAAATCAAAGCAACAATATAACAGTTAATTAGCAATACTAATTAACTGTATAAATTTCGGTGTAGAGACGTTGCAATGCAACGTCTCTTACTTTTATTTTATGCCTCAGTTTTAAGAAACCTTGGTTCTAGTATTTTCGTCATATCTGGTGGTTGAGAAACTTGCTTTTGTTCTATCAAAAACTCCGATACTTCATTTAGATGATTAAGCAAATAAATATCGCTTTGAGAATTGCTTAACATTTTTACATTAGTGGGTAAATCTATTAGTCCTACTCCTTTGAGTTGTGTCTCAACTTCCTCTGGGCTAATTTGCAGACGTTTTCCAGTAATTGCTAATGCTTCAGATTTATTTGTTTTCATAAAATCTATTGCTTTAAAAATTCCTTTAACAAAACCTTCAGCCCCGGCGGGATTTGCCTCAATATTGGTACTAAACAAATACAAATCAATAATTGCTGTAGGCATTTTAGAAGTGTCAAAGATAATTCTGCCGTCTTTTTGGTTAGCATCTGCCTTTTGCAAAAATGGAGAATAAGTTACAGCAATATCTGTTCTCCCTGCTTGATAAGCTATAGCAGCAGCATCCGGTGTAGCATTAGTAATTTTGACATCTTTTTCACTTAAGCCAGCAGCTTTTAAAACTTGCAATAACAAGAAATGGCTAACCTCTCCTACTTCTACTGCAACATTTTTGCCTTTAAAATCTTTGATATCTGTCACGCTATTACGAGCTAAAATCCCATCGCCACCCAAAGAATTATCTGCTACCAAAACTACTCGATAATCTACACCTTTTGATTTTAGAGTTACTGCTGCTGGCGTTGCTAAAGCTATAACATCTAACCTACCCGCACCAAAAGCTGCTTGTAAATCTGAAGCAGCACTAAAGTCTTTGTGATTGAGATTTAATCCCGATTCTTGAAAAAACCCTTTTTCTAAAGCAATGTACAATGGTGTATAACCAATCCAAAGCGTACTTCCTGAATTTGCGGAAATAAGTTTTGTTGAAGTTGCCTCTGTTTCGGTAGATTGTGATCGCTTTTGGCAAGCATTTAATGCCAAACTACCTGATAATCCCGCCATTAACCAAAGTGTTTGGCGGCGCGTCCAGGCTTTTGTTTTGTATATCATACTCGCCCACTTTAAAGGTATTTATTTAATTAACCTAGTTATTAAGTGATACGTTGTTAGTATTGATACATTATTGGTTTTTCGTCAGCGTCGGCAACAGAAAAAAACTGTAGATTCCAACCGAAAGATTTTGCAATACCAAGCTGCTAAAGTGTCAACACTTTCCGTAACCCATTATTTGTGCTACCATCGTAGCCTCAAACAAGCTACCCTTATAACTCTTGTCAGCACCACTTATGGGGGATTAGTTGCCGAATTGTTCATGCTTTGTTACAAAAGTATAGAGAACTTCTATAAAGTGAAGAAAAGATGTTCGCTGGACTTACTGGCTCAACTACTCCTAATACTGGCACTGATTGGGGAGAGCGAATGCTCAACAGCGTCGCCAGCAAAACCATTCGTCATTTGTTGACTCAAAGTGAGTCAATAGAAGTTTCTGTACGTTGCTACCCCTCTAGCAAGCTGTTACAGGGCAGCATAGACAATTTCAAAATGAGCGGTCGGGGCTTGGCAATCCGTAAAGACTTTTTGGTGGAAGAAATGTCATTTGAAACCGATGCTGTAGCTTTAGATTTTAGCTCGGTGCTAGGGGGAAAACTGAAATTAAAGCAGCCCACTCAAGCGGTAGCGGAAGTAAAATTATCTGAAGCAGGTATTAACCATGCTTTTAATGCAGAATTGGTAAAAAAACGCTTACTTAACTTAGATTTACCCAGTTTGACCGAATTATCAGGGGGCGAACCTGTTTCCTTTAACGAGGTACAAGTTGAACTATTACCTAATAACCAAGTCAAGATATTGGCAAAAGCAGATTTAAACAGTGAGGAATTAGTGCCAATTAGTATGACAGCAACTCTAGCTGTAGAGCGGCGGCGGCGAGTAGCATTTAACAATCCGCAATTTACTACTGAGCTTGCTTCCGAAGCCCAGAAAGAGATATCTCAGGCTTTAGCGATCGCTTTTGCAGAAATTTTGGATAATATGGTCGATCTTGACCGCTTCGATCTTGATGGGGTAACGATGCGGATTAATCGATTAGAAACAATCGGAAAGCAGCTAATTTTTAGCGGTTATGCCCAAATCGAACGCATACCCAATACTCCTTGAGCCAATCATCGGCTTAGTTGCAGTATGCTACAAGGGTCGAAAGTATAAGTAATTATGAATTCACAAAAAGCGCCCTCACTAAAGAGAGAATTGGGGGTTTTTGGCGCTACTTTGATGGGTTTGGGTTCAATTATTGGTACGGGGGTTTTTGTCAGTATTGGCATTGCTGCGGGGGTAGCAGGATCGGCAGTAATTTTATCGGTAGCCATTGCCGCTATTATCGCCGCCTGCAATGGTTTAAACAGCGCTCAACTAGCCGCTAATCATGCCGTAAGTGGCGGAACCTACGAGTATGGTTACAAGTATCTCAATCCTGCTTTGGGTTTTACGGCGGGTTGGATGTTTTTACTAGCAAAAACTGCTTCGGCAGCAACGGCGGCTTTGGGTTTTGCTGGTTACTTGCTCAATGCTAATAATTTAGGCGATCGCGAGTTACTAATTTTGATCGCCGTAGTTGTAGTAGCAATCTTGACCTTAGTTGTTTTAAGCGGTCTTCAGCGCTCTAATTTAGCAAATATTGCGATCGTTTCTATTACGTTATTGTCTTTAAGCTTTTTTATTGCTGTAAGTTTGCCGTCAGTTAAAACCGAAAACCTAACGCCATTTTTTCCCGAATCTATAGCCGGGGTGCTGCACGGTAGCGCCTTAATGTTTGTGGCTTATACAGGTTACGGACGAATTGCGACAATAGGGGAAGAAGCGCGAAGTCCTAGAACGACGATTCCCAAAGCAATGATAGTGACAATTGCTATCACAATGCTGCTTTATATGCTGGTGGCGATCGCCTCTGTAGGTTCGGTAGGCGCGGAGGTACTGAGTGTGGCAACTAATGGACAAGCTGCTCCTTTGCAAGTAGTAGTTAGCAAGCTAGGGGTTTGGGGTGGTAGTCAAATACTCGCCATTGGAGCGCTGTTTGCCATGTTGGGAGTGCTGCTTAACTTAATTTTGGGTTTATCTCGTGTCCTGCTAGCAATGGCACGTCGCCACGATATGCCAGGGATTTTAGCGCGGTTAAATAGACAAGCAACACCCGATTTAGCGGTAATAGTTGTCGGTTGTGCGATCGTGCTAGTAGTTGTATTAGGCAATAATGTCAAAACTACTTGGTCTTTTAGTGCCTTTAATGTTTTGATTTACTACGCAATTACTAATCTTGCCGCTTTACAAATTCCCCCCCACGAGCGCCTTTATCCCCAGTGGTTGGCTTGGATAGGGTTACTTGCTTGTGGGTTTTTAGCTTTTTGGGTAGAGTGGCAAATCTGGCTGCTGGGAATGGTTTTAATATTAGCGGGATTAGCATGGCAGCAGCTTATCCGGCGAGTTGCAACTTGATAAAAACTAGGGAGATTTATTTCTCCCCGTCTTTTTTAGCGCCCTATTCCTACGTACCTAAATCCAGCCTTAATTAATGCTTCCCTGTCAAGGAAATTGCGCCCATCAATCAATACTGGATTATTCATCAGACTAGCCATTTTAGCGTAGTCTAAGGTGCGGAACTGAGACCAATCAGTTACCAGTAACAAAGCATCGCAACCATCGGCTAAACGCTCGGCATCCGTCTCTACTAGCACCCCGGCAATACCATCGCGCAAGCCACTTTGAGAAACAATCGGATCGTAAGCTTTAACAGTAGTGCCGAGGCGGTTGAGATGCTCGATTAAGTTCAGTGCAGGCGCGTCGCGCATATCGTCGGTATCTGGCTTAAAAGTAAGCCCTAGTAAGCCTACAGTTTTACCCTTCAAAATCTTGAGGACTTGTTGCAGTTTTTCAACTAAAATCAGCCGTTGCTTTTGATTGACACTAACTGTGGCTTTGAGTAACTGGGCCTCGTAACCGTAATCTTCCGCCGTGTGAACTAAAGCTGATACATCTTTAGGGAAACAAGAACCACCCCAACCGATACCCGCTTGCAAAAACTTGTTGCCAATCCGGGAATCTAACCCAATACCTTTAGCAACTTCGGTTACATCTGCACCCACGCGATCGCAAATATTGGCAACTTCATTAATAAAGCTGATTTTAGTAGCCAAAAAAGCATTAGCAGCATACTTAATCATTTCTGCGGAGCTTAAATCTGTAATCAGTACCGAAACTTCTGGGAGATGGGGATCGGCGGCAAAAGAGCGCTCAATAATTGGGGCGTACAGTTCTTGCATCATGGCGATCGCTTTGGGGCTATTGCCACCTAAAACAATGCGATCAGGGTTAAAGGTATCGTATACGGCCGAACCCTCGCGCAAAAATTCGGGATTGCTAACTACATCAAACAGGGCTTGGCGATCGCCTGTAGCTTTTTCGCTGGTAATATTTCCTGCCCCTACTAAAGCTTGCTGGCGATTTACCGCCCCGCTTTGCACAATCATTTTTACCCAGTCACCCGAACCAATTGGCACGGTAGATTTATTGACAATAACTTTGTAACCGCCGTTTAAATGCTCGCCAATGCCACGAGCTACAGCCTCTACATAGCGAGTATCGCTTTCTCCACTAGGCAAGGGGGGCGTACCTACAGCAATAAATAAAATCTCTCCGTGAGCCACCCCTGCACCTAAGTCTGTTGTAAATTCTAAATTTCCCGATTGGCTAGACGATTGCATAATCTCTGACAATCCTGGCTCAAAAATTGGCGACTGTCCAGCCTTCATTAACTTTACTTTTTCTTCGTTGTTGTCAACGCAAATTACATGATGACCGATATGAGCTAAACAAACACCAGTAACTAAACCGACATATCCTGTACCAATCACACAAACACGCATAAGTTATAATCCTTTAATAAAAATTGAGACGCTATCTATGAAATGCGTCAAGTTTTGCAAACTTGCGCTCCGAGGGTCGAAAAACTAATTATCTGCCGCTAAGACACCGATGAATGGGGAGTGCTGGCGCTGATGCGACTTTGAAAATCTGCAACGGTGAGCTTTAACCCTTCATCTAAGGGAATAGTTGGCTCCCAATTAAGTAAGGTTTTTGCCCGTGTGATATCTGGACGACGACGGCGGGGGTCGTCTTGAGGCAATGGCTCAAACTTCAGCTTGGCGCTAGGATCTATTAGGTTTTGAACTTTGGTTGCTAATTCTAAAATTGTGTATTCATCCTGATTTCCCAAATTAACTGGCCCAATATGATCGCCATTCATTAGCCGCATTAGCCCTTCAACTAAATCGCTGACGTAGCAAAAACTCCGAGTTTGTAAACCTTCTCCATACACTGTTAAGGGAATACCCTTTAAAGCTTGGGCTACTAAGTTGCTCACTACTCGCCCGTCGTTTTCCAGCATTCTTGGCCCATAGGTGTTAAAAATTCGAGCAACTCTGATGTCTACATCATTTTGACGGTGGTAGTCAAAAGCTAGAGTTTCCGCCACTCGCTTACCTTCGTCATAACAACTACGAATGCCAATCGGGTTGACATTGCCATGATAGTCTTCGGTTTGGGGGTGAACTTCGGGATCGCCGTAGACTTCAGAAGTTGATGCTAAAAGAAATCTAGCTTTTACTCTTTTGGCAAGCCCTAACATATTTAAGGTTCCCACGACATTTGTTTTTACTGTCTTTACAGGGTTAAATTGATAATGTACTGGAGAAGCAGGACAGGCTAAATGATAAACTTGGTCGGCTTCAAGACGGATTGGCTCTGTAATGTCATGACGGATTAGTTCAAAGTAAGGATGGTCTAGCCAATGCAAAATATTACGCTTGTGACCTGTGTAGAAGTTATCTAAACATAAAACTTCGTGTCCTTGGTTCATTAATCGATCGATCAGATGAGAACCGATAAACCCTGCACCGCCCGTAACCAAAATTCTCATAACTTTTGCTCTTTCAATATTAAGTTGATGGAATAAAGCGTGATAGAGCCACAAGCTCGTAGAGCTTTGCACTTTTGTTACTTAAACTCTTGCCTTTTAATCGCTATAAAGTAATTCTTGTATAACATGAATGCAATTCTCTTTTGTAAAGTTAATAACAAGATTATTTAGCTTGAGTTAATTAGCAAACTATCAGACATTCTGTACAAACGCACAGATTTTAAAAAATGTAGAGTAAAAAAACTTTACTCGATTGCTCTACGAGGCTGATTTTGACCAGAAATAAAGGCTTTAGCTACTTTTTGAGGTTCTCCAATCATGACAATAGAACCTGCAATAGCTGTAACTAACTGCCTATTGACATCGCTAATTGCTAAAACTCCTGTATTGGTGCGCCTTTGTAAAAAATGCAGTACCACTAAATCGTATTCTTTTGCCGCCGATGCGATCGCAATTGCAATATTGTCGTGAGGTGTAATGTTTATTTCTACTTGCCCCTCTAAACCCAATTTAGAAACCATTAGCGATAGTTGTGAGCGAGTCCAAGCTATGTTAGTGGCACTGGTGCGGCGATCGCAGATATGCAGTAATGTTACCTGAGCGTCGTTTACTGATGCCATCCGCCGCGCAAATTTAACGGGCTGCAATGCTTGATCGGTCAAATTTTCTATAGGTACTAAAATTTGTTTAATATTTGTCGGGGATTCTAGCAAGCGCGTAACGGCAACAGGACAGTGAGAAGCCCATAAAACACTATCTATTAAGTTACCCAGCAACCGGGAGCGAATTCCGGTACTTTTTCCCCAACCCATGACAATTAAACTGGCGTTTTGTTCGCGACTGGCGCGAGTAATTCCTGAAGCTACCGCATCGTCAATGCGCAATAAAGGCTCTGCTTCTACTCCCAATTGTTGACTCAATTGAGCAGCATCATTGATAAGCTGCAAACTTCTTTGGAGTGCCACTTCTACTTGCGGCGCGTTCATATGTACGGAAGACTTGGCGATCGCTAAGGGGATAATGCGCCCAGAAGTTTGCCGCGCTAGTATTGCCGCCATTTCTATTAAATACTGCTCGGTTTTGGGGTTGTATACAGGTACTACTACGGTAAACTTTCCCTGTTCGGCGATATTACCTGTGTAATCGGGCGTTGGCTCTAAAGGTGTGGTGGCGGGTACTAAACCCACTGCTACCCGGCTAGTAATTATTGGGCCCAAGGTTGCAGTTACGAGCATTAAAACAATGACGCTATTCAATACCCCTTCCGTTAACAATCCGGCTTTGTATCCCACCAAAGTAGCAGCTAGGGTTGCTCCTACTTGGGGCAGAGATAACGACCACATTGTGAGCATTTCGTTCCATTTGTAACGGTAAACGAGTTTTGCTAGCAATGCGGCGATAAATTTACTAGCAATTAAACCACTGACGATCGCCAAAGTTAGCCAAATTGTACTAATACTTTTGATAAAGGCGGGAATATCGATTAGTAAACCCAGATCGACAAAGAAAATGGGAATAAATAATACATTGCCTACAAATACAACTTTTTCTTTAACTGGCCCTCCACCTACGACATCATTTACGGCTAATCCTGCCAAGAAAGCGCCGACAATTTTTTCAATTCCAATCAGTTGAGCGCCTACAGCTGAGAGAAATACAGCAAGTAATACAAATAAAAATTGATTGCCTTCTTCGTCTCCTGATCGCCGGAAAAATTCTTTCCCGGCTTTGTCAAAGCCAAACAAAACTACCGCCGAGTAAATAATTAGCGAACCCACCAAAGTTATCAAACGCCAAATAGTGAAATCTCCAGCATTAATAGCTACGCAGATCGCCAGGACTAAAAGCGCTCCAATGTCTGTAAAAATAGTTGCGCCAATGGTTACAATTACCGACTCATTGGCGATCGCACCCAAACGGCTAATAATCGGGTAAGCAAGTAATGTATGGGAAGCAAATAAAGAGCCAATCAAAATTGACGAATTCCAGCCAAAATCAAAACTGCGCCCGACAATTGTTCCCATAATTAAAGGAACTAAAAAAGTAAACGTCCCAAATACTAACGAACGATTTTTAGTCCGCCGAAACTGCTCCATATCAACTTCTAAACCTGCCACAAACATTAGGTACACAAGCCCAATGTCTGAAAGCAGTTCCATAGTTGGCGCGTCATTTTGCAGTACATTTAAGCCATTACTACCAAGAGCTACACCCGCCGCTAATAATCCCACTAATCCGGGTAGTCGCAACTTTTCGCTGGCAATTGGCACAACTAAAATAACGACAAGCAAAATTGCAAAAGGCACAATCGGCTCGTTACTGAGAACCTGCCTTGCTGATTCTTGGGCTATAAATTGTAAAGACTGCATAAATAGCTCGTGCGATCGCCTCGTTAATAGTTAGATCGAGCCGATAATTTTCATCTCGGCACAATCTTTATTGTCATTAGCTAAAACCATAAAAACACTATAGTCAAGCGATAAAAAATACCCTTCTAGGGGTGGATTTGACTTAAGATAATTTTTAAGCGATCATAGTCATCTTTAAGCAATACGCTAAGAGTGCGTCCAGCTTTGACTAACCAAGGGCGATCGCCTAAGCGCAATTGATAAATCTCTCGAATCGCCGCCGCCGTTAAAGCGTCAACGGGGGCATTACTTACTTGCAATAGCGTCCGCAAAAAATCTAACTGTTCGCTAAATTCGACAATTTCTTGAGGTTCGCACTGATTAACAGCTTGATGTATTTGGGGCGGACGCGGGGGCAAATATTGATGTATTTGGCTAGTTCCTCTGTTATTTTGCTGTTGCTTAAATCCCACAATTGCGGCGCGAAATTCAGTTTTGAGCATGGCGAATATTTGGGGTTGTTGTTCGCGCAAGTCTTGCAAAGATAAACCCAAAGCCCTAGCCCGATGAATGGAATCTATAGGCATTGTAGTAGCGTGATAAACCACCGCGTAGATTGTATTGCCCGATTCTTCATCTAAAGATTTTACCCAACTACCAAAAGGCGGCATAACAGGGAAGCTCAGATCGTCAGGATCAAGACACTGAGCCAAAAACTCGGTAGTAGAAGTTTCGATCGCCTCCGCAATATGGTGAGAATTGCGATCGCTTGTAGCAAATTGTGGCAAAGGAAGGCGCATAAACTAACTATTTTGCTTTTTTGCGTCCGGCGGTTACTTCTACTGGAGTTAGTTCGGTCAATTTAAAGGTAACTATTTTATCCCAGTTACCTCCTTCAAATAATACCGCCGCTTTGCCGTCGGTTACTCTTTGAACTAAGCCTGTGACACCATAGTAAGTATCGTTAGTATTAGTCACGCGCACTACTGAGCCAGGAAATATCATAGTTTTTATTACGAGTTACTTTTTTAAAATTACCTTACTTTGCCCTGGGCTGGAAGACTAACTGAGTACCACATCCTCGTAAAGTAGTTCTAGTTGAACATCAAACCCCACACTCTCAAGCCGAAATGACGAACATTGTTTGTTGTAAGTTTGAAACAACCATAGTTCTTGTTCGGTGCGCCGCAAGCAATCAATTCGTTGCTGTTTAGTGCTAATTAAGACATATTCGCGCAGGTTTTCTATCTGTTGATAATCAACAAATTTGTCACCCCGATCAAAAGCTTCAGTTTCTTGAAAAGGTTTTGGTAAGGCAGCGCAAACTTTGGGGGCGCGGTTTCCCGCCCCAAAGGTTTGTAAGAGAGAGCCACACCCAAAACTTTCCGCAGAGTCGGATAAAACTTCAATAATTAGTGTATGAAAGCGCTTATAGTTTGGTGTGGCAAGATCGCGCGAGTCACAACTTACCATAACATCAGGATAATAGAACCGATTGAGTGCTTCAATTCGTGCTTTCATATCCGAGATGTAGACGCGACAATCAGAGCCTCGGACATGGCTACGGAGCAAAGCAAATAAGTTGCCTGCAATAGTAACGTGAGCGTCGCTTGCACCAGCCATTGCATAACTTTGTCCATCAATGTACTCGTGCTTGGTATTGCCCGTTTCCTCTATCTGGAGGTATTGGTCAGGAGTAAGATAGGGCTGTTGAGATAAAGCACTCATTGATAAAACCTCTTAACTCATAAAACGCGCGATCGCGCGCAGCGCTAAAAGCGATCGCATTTAGTAATATTTCATAGCCCGTTGACGATAATTTGCTACCGATTCTACTATCCCAATCGCAATAAAATTAGTTAGCATTGCTGATCGCCCGTAGCTAATCCAAGGTAAAGGAATGCCCGTTACCGGAGCTAAACCGATAGTCATACTAATGTTGACAATTACCTGAAATATCAGCATTGACAACACTCCAATAGCTAGTAGCGAGCCAAAATTATCTTTAGCAGTTTGAGCAATATGGAGCAAACGCCAGCAAATTAGCCAAAAAACCAATAATACCATTAAGCAGCCAGCAAAGCCCAATTCTTCCCCAATAGCTGAGAAAATAAAGTCTGTATGCTGCTCTGGAATAAAATTAAGCTGAGTTTGAGTACCGTTATTTAATCCTTGTCCCCACTTTTCCCCCGCACCGATCGCAATCCGCGATTGAATTAAATGATAGCCACCACCTAGAGGATCTTTTTCGGGATTGAGAAACAAAATAATCCGGTCTTTTTGATAATCTTTTAATATTCCCCACAGCAAACTGCCCAATTCTCCGGCTACAAGGTTAATTGCAACGGCGCTTACTGCTCCCATCCATTTCCAAGGTAGAGTAGCTAAAGCAATTATCGACATGGCGATCGTCCAAATTATCCAGCTAGGTAAATAGACATTAAATAAAATTACCGAAACTAAGGGCGAAACTAGCAATATTAGCCAACCTGGGTTAGCATTTCCCCAGTAAAGCATCCCCAAAGTAATCGCCCCAAATACGAGAGAAGTACCTAAGTCTGGCTGCAAAAATACTAAAGCCCAAGGTACAGACGTAATTGCTAAAGCCTTTAAAAAAGCTGGAATTGTCGAGGCAGTTTTGGTATGTAGAATCGCCGCTAAGGTAATAATAACGCCAACTTTGGCAAATTCTGATGGTTGAAGATTGAAGCCACCTACGGTAATCCAGCGTTGCGCTCCTTTAGCTGTAGTCCCAATGATCATTACTGCTATTAAGCTGATATTGGTAATGCCATAAATTACCCAATGCAACTGTAGCAAGTTTTCGTAACGCCACCGAGCAATCAGCATAGCGATCGCCAAACCTACGCCGCCTACAAGCCAATGCTGCCACCAGTCGGTAAGTCCTTGGTTTAATTCGGCACTGCGAATCATCAAGCCGCCAAACAGCGTTACACTCGCGCATAAGCCCAGCAGCCATAAATCTATTTGCTTCCAGGGTGCAAATAGGTAGGGACGGATTTTAAATGATAAACTTCGCAGTAGCATTTGGCGAGTAGGTCAAAGGTAGTAGTTTTAAGTTTTATACCATTACTCTTATTTTTCCGTAATTACATGACAAAACAGAGCATAAATTAGCTCTGTGCTGATTGCTGCTACTAACAACAAATTTTATATTGAGTGGTATTAATTAGAAAGTTGACCGCAACGCCGTCTTACCTCAGTTTTAGACCTGGTAAAACCAGGTGGGCATCGGGGCGTTTAGCTTGAAGTTTCCGGGTACAAGCCCGGTTTACTGCTGCCAAAACGTTTTGATTCCCTTATCGGACAAAACATAGATCAAAAACATTATTGGCAGTCACCAACGTCGCAGCACAACCTTACTCATTATAATAGCAATTATTTTTCCAGCCTAGCAACAACTTTGGTGTCTCTAAAAAAGCCCAAGTATCGAGGCAAATAATTTAAGCTCTACCTCGGAGAATTTGCGCCATTTCATTGGGTTTAGGCGATGCTTCTAAAGCGGTTTCTTCGGTAATTCTGCCTTCTTCATAGAGTCTGTATATTGACTGGTTCATAGTACACATTCCTTCAAAGTTGCATCGAGGAATAATAGATTCTACTTCTTCTACTTCGTTACGCAAAATATAGTCTTTAATTGCATCGGTATTAATCATAATTTCATGGATTGCCGCTCGTTTGCGATCGGTAGTTCTCACCAAACTTTGAGAGATTACAGCAACTAAAGATTCGCCGACTTGAATTCGCATCGGTGCTTGTTCGTCGGGGTTGTAAAGGTTCAAAATCCGCTCAATAGTTTTAACAGCGCCGTTAGTGTGCAGAGTACCAAAAACCAAGTGTCCTGTTTGGGCGGCTTTGATGGCTGTATTTACAGTTTCGCGATCGCGCATTTCTCCAATGAGAATAATGTCAGGATCTTCACGTAAAGAAGCCTTTAAGGCGCTATCAAATTGTTTGGTATGAATGCCTACTTCTCTTTGCTTAATTAACGATTTTTGACTTCTATGCACAAATTCTACCGGATCTTCAATCGAGATAATGTTTTTAGGCATTTCTTTATTGATATAGTCAATCATTGCTGCCATGGTTGTAGACTTACCAGAACCCGTTGGCCCAGTAACTAAAATCAAGCCTTTATGGTAGTGACACAAATCCCGGAAAACTGGCGGTAAGCCCAGTTGATCCATTGAGAGGATTTTTAAGGGAATTAATCGCATGACCATAGCTGGCCCATTTAGCGATACAAAGATGTTAATCCGCACGCGCACCAATCCCTCGTACTGGGTAGCACCGTCGTACTCCATCTCCTCGCGAAATCTCTCAATTTGTTCTACGGTCAGAATTTCTCCTATCCAACTAAAAAAGGTAGCCTCATCGGTTTGTGGATACTGACAAATAGTGATTTGACCCCTTTCGCGGAAACGAGGTATTTCTCCAACGCCTAAGTGCAAGTCTGAAGCTCCCTGTTCGTATGCTTCGAGGACTAATTTCTCTAAAGTTGGTTGTACGTCTTTACCAAAGCTAGAACGCGCTGCTTGAGCTTTGGGCGGTAAAGGTGCTGGCTGATGAGCAGAAGTAGGCGGTAAAGGTGCTGGTTGATAAGCAGAAGTGGGCGGTAAAGGCGCTGACTCATAAGCATTAACCTGAGCATTGGTACTATCTAGGGCAGATGATGGCAGTTTTTGCGTACCAGCATTAGCATTGTTAGCAACATTTTGTCTTGGTGGTGGTGGTGGTGGTAGTGGTGGACGGAAATTAGCAGGAGTTGAATTTAATGGACTTTGTGGTTCTGTCATGTATCTACAACTGTTTTTAGGCGTAACTTAATGAATGTCAATATAAAACAGGCAATTTGAGCAATCGACGATGCTTGGGCGCTAAACCTATAAGCATTATTTTGTTTAAGCCAGATTTCACCCTGTACAAAAAGCCATCAATAGACTCTTATATAGTCTTCCCAATAAGTTGCCCAAAATATCAGGCGATCGCCTTTTATTATTTACCAGTGTCGCCGAACTCTCTCTGCTGGGATTAACACTCTATCTTTGGGCAGATTATGAGAAAATAAATCATTGTTTATAAGAAATATTAAGCCAATTATTAAAAAAATATTTAATCTAAATAAGAAGGTAATAAATATAAACTAGATTCGTCGAGCAAAAAGGTTGTAATGGATAAGTAGAGAGGCTATTGACTCTTACAGTTATAAATAGAGAAAGATAAAAAGTATTAAAGACAACTTTATTGAAACTTTGCTTTCATAAACCTTAGATAATTGATTGTAAATTTTAATAACTAATCGATCATACTTCGCAGTGGTGTACATATACTTATACTTAACAATGACAGTCAAGAAATTTTCTTGGCGACAGTAATATTACTCAATTTAAAATTTTTATTACCTTTGGAGGTAAATCATGGCTCTAGCTCAAAGCTCCAGTCTTAAAAAGAATAATTCTTTGTTCATGGTTAAAAGCTTTTTAATGTGGACTTTTACATTAGCAGTATGCCTGCTAGTGGTAGGTTTTCCTATGGTAGTTTTGATGGCTACAGTAGGTGCTTTGCTATCAGTTATTCTCCAGTCAGTAATGCCAATTAGTGCGGTTTTGTTAGTTGCTGGGAGCTTAATTGGGTTGAATGTGTTTGCAGTAATTGCTGGTGCTAGTATTTTAACTTTTAAGGGTATCCACCCAACAGAAGTAACCTGGTTAAGCTGGCTGCATGGTGAGGTAGATAATGCACATAGTTCAGTTTATGCCGCTTGTCCTTTAACGTGCGATCTTAATTAGCAAGCAGCCCAAGATAAAGGCTGGCGCTAAATAGTGCATCAATCTACCCGGTTAAAGCCGGGTTTTTTGTGGATAAAATTGCGAAGCCCTGCGTGCGCGCTTGCGCTATCGCCGAAACTGCATTTAAAATCGCTTTTGGCTAACTTAAACTAGGGGCAAATAGCTTTGCTAGACTAAATATTTGTGGCATTAAAAGTTTGATTATTAAGCTTTATTCAAATTAATGAAATAAATTGTAATATAATGCTGGAGATTTTAAGATTTGTAAATTTCTTTACTAAAATAACATACACCAATACTATAGCTAATCAACAGCAATGTTAAAAAGTATTGACCGTATAGAAAAAGCTTTACTAGGACAAATCTTACTTCGTAAAGGACTAATTTCGGAAGCTGTACTAGAACAGGTTTTACGAGAACAGATTGATAGCACAAAAAAGCTAGGCGAGATCCTAATAGAAAAAAACCTGATTTCTAGCTCTGAACTAGATCGCGTACTCAATGAGCAAAATATGATGCTGGGGAAAATTTTGCTGCAAGAAAACTTAATATCACTAGAGCAACTCGAACACGCTTTGAGCGAACAAACTTCCAGTAATACAAGACTAGGTGAACTGCTGGTAGAAAAAAATATTATTTCTCCTCAGCAGTTACAACAAATATTAGAAAAGCAATACTGGCAAAAAAATGGTTTCTGGCTAATTTCTTAATTCTAAAACGCCCTAAAGTATCTAAATTAGTGTGTCAGTAGCGATCGCTACGCCCATTGCGAGTGAATTAATGTAAAGTAGTATAAATACTTATAGAGATATTTCTAAGAAGTAACTTGCAATGATAGATGCTAACAATCGATCGCCTCATCATGTGGTAGTTGTGGGTGGCGGCTTTGGCGGACTGTACGCAGCTAAAGCTCTAAGTCGAGACAAGAATGTTTTTGTCACCTTAATTGATAAACGCAACTTCCATTTGTTTCAACCCTTGCTTTACCAGGTGGCTACAGGAACATTGTCCCCGGCGGATATTTCATCGCCTCTGCGCTCAGTTCTCAATCACAGCAAAAATACTCAAGTGTTGATGGGTGAGGTGCTGGATATTAATCCCCAAACGCAAAAAGTTACTTTGCAAGACAAGGAGCTAACTTACGATAGCTTGATTGTAGCCACTGGAGTTAGCCATCACTACTTTGGCAATGACAACTGGGAGCAAGTAGCTCCAGGATTGAAAACTGTAGAAGATGCGCTAGAAATGCGCCGGAAAATATTTGTAGCCTTTGAAGCGGCGGAAAAAGAAACCGATATAGAAAAACGCCGTGCTTGGTTAACTTTTGTGGTAGTCGGAGGCGGCCCCACCGGGGTAGAATTAGCCGGAGCGATCGCCGAACTTGCTTACACCACTTTAAAAAAAGATTTTCGTAACATCGATACTTCCGAAGCGAAGATTTTGTTAATTGAAGGAATGGATCGTATTCTCCCGCCTTATACGCCAGATTTATCCGCAAAAGCCGAATCATCTTTGACCAAATTGGGCGTAACGGTGAAGACAAAAGCGCTAGTTACAGATATTACAGACGACATTGTAACGATGCGCCAAGAGGAAAAAGTAGAACAGATCCCCGCAAAAACAGTTTTATGGGCAGCAGGGGTTAAAGCTTCGCCAATGGGGGCAATTCTATCAGCAAAAACGGGTGCGGAACTTGATCGCGTTGGCAGAGTAGTTGTAACACCGGATTTGAGCGTACAAAATCATCCAAATATTTTTGTAGTGGGGGATTTGGCAAGTTTTTCGCACCAAAACGGTAAACCATTACCAGGAGTTGCGCCCGTAGCTATGCAAGAAGGAAGCTATGTAGCAAAGCTAATTCAAAACACTATTGAAGGTAAAAAATCTGTACCCTTTCGTTACTTAGATCGTGGCAGTTTGGCGGTAATTGGCAGAAACGCCGCCGTTGTAGATTTAGGCTTTGTTAAGTTTTCTGGGATTTTAGCTTGGCTAACCTGGGTGTTTGTCCACATCTACTTTTTGATTGAATTTGACAACAAATTAGTAGTAATGCTTCAGTGGGCATGGAGTTACTGGACTCGCAACCGGGGAGCGCGTTTGATTACTGGCGAATCGCTACTAACCGTTGATGGGGAAGATCGAATTAGCGATCGCTTTGCATCGGCAAATAAGAAAACTGCGTTCGAAGTTTAGCTACCACTGAGGATTTGTCCTAATTAATTCCCTAACAGCAACGCTATCTAACGGGCGAGAAAAGAAAAATCCTTGCCCGTATTTGCACTTCAATTCTCTTAGTTTTGCTAATTGTTCAGGGGTTTCTACTCCCTCTGCTGTCACGTCCAAATTTAGTTTTTGCGCTAGGGCAATTATTGCCTCTACTATCGCCGAATTTCCTGAATCGTTGCCCATACTGTCAATAAAAGAGCGATCTATTTTTAATTCATCAATCGGAAAATGGTGCAGTCTGGCTAAGGATGAATATCCCGTACCAAAATCATCAATAGATAATTGAACCCCCAAGTCTTTCAATTCATAAAGCATCGCTTTTACCGTCTCAGCGCTTGCCATAATTAGGCTTTCGGTAACTTCCAACTTCAAAATAGATGCCTCCAAATCCGTCTCTTGCAGAACTCTCGCGACTTCAGTACTGAGATTAGATTGGTTGAAATGCTGGCTGGAAAGGTTGACACTAATTGTTAATAGTAGATCGGGAAACTGCGATCGCCATAGCCTTGCCTCTTGACAAGCGGTGCGAATTACCCACTGGCATAGAGAAATCAGCAATCCAGTTTCTATTGCTGCTCTTAAAAATTCATCGGGCGCTAAGAGTCCCTTTTGGGGATGCTGCCAGCGAATTAATGCCTCAAACCCGGCAATTTTACCGCTTTCTAGCAAGATTATAGGTTGATATTGCAAGCGAAATTCTTGACGTTCGATAGCCAATCGGAGGTCAGTTTCTAACTGCAAGAGCGCGACTGCTTGCACGTGCATATCTGTGTTAAATATTTCATAGCGTGCTGTTCCTTGGCTTTTGGCACGATACATCGCAATATCAGCATCTCTTAAAACATCTTCGGCAGATTCATAGTCTGTGGTACTTAAGGTAATGCCAATACTAATAGAGGTAAATACTTCATTGGCATCTAGAGCAAAAGGTAACTTTAGTGCTTCTTGGATGCGTTCGGCAACAAAGATAGCATCGCTGCTATCTTCAATATCTGGCAACAAAATTGTAAACTCGTCACCTCCCAGACGGGCGACGGTATCTGACTGGCGCAGACATAACTTGAGGCGGTTCGCAATTTCAATTAATAAGCGATCGCCCATTAAATGTCCTAAACTGTCATTGACCACTTTAAAGCGATCTAAATCGAGAAAAAGGACAGCAAATAAATGTTCTTTGTGTCTTTGAGTATGCGCGATCGCTTGCTCCAACCGCTCTGTAAATAATACTCGATTGGGTAAACCTGTCAGCGCATCATAAAAGGCATTCTGGCGTAACTGTTCTTCTCCCTGCTTGCGCTCAGTAATATCTCGGCAAATCATCCGCAATTCAACGGGTTCGTCTCCACTGTTAAAAATTAATTGACTGCGCTGGCGTTCCCAGATAATGGAACCGTCTTTACGAACTTTACGAAATTCAGCTTCAACAATCGCTAATTTTTCCCTAAAGATACTAGCAAATAATTGTTGAAAAGAATCGCGATCTTCTTCATAGACAATGGTATAAAAGTCTTGATATAACAACTCTTGTTTGCTGTATCCCAAAAGTTCTGCACCATACTGATTTATAGAGATAATTCTGCCATCGCTTGCCACTGTCAAATAGGCATCGGGCGCAAAATCATACAAGCTTTGATACAGTTCCTCGCTCTCCTGCAATGCTTCAGCTTTAGCAATCTCTGCACTCAGCCGTTGTCCAAAAGAGGAGGCCAATGAAGCAAGAGCCAGGACAATTAAAGCAGCAATACTAATGGAAAGTGCTAATACATAGTCATCGTTTCCAGGCGGCTGCTTTTTTAATAACTTAAAGCTGGGGTAAAACTTGACCGATGCCATCGCTGTATAGTGTAGCGAGTCTATCGATAGCCCCGTTAAAACCGCGCTGCCGAACTTGCGGAGAGTTTCTGGAACTTGATCGGTACTGGGATGGAATGCTAACCATAAAGCGCTAAAGCAAAGGATAACGGTAGATAAGTTGGCAAGGGCAGCGATTTTCAAATCGTACACGGGTATTGCCGCCAGTTGCATTCCCGTCATAGCAATAAAGTGCATACCCACAACCCCTGCTGTGATAAAACTACCTCCTGCCAAGAAGCGCAGCCAATTTAGTGGTTGTTTGGTCACAAATGACAGCCCTACACCACAACAAATAATCGCCAGTACCATTGATAGGAAGACAACATAAAAGTTGTAGTTAATAGGTATTGGTAACTTGTAAGCCAGCATTGCTATAAAGTGCATCAGCCAAACACTAATCCCTAGTGCGATCGCACTTCCCAACAGCCAAAGCTTGCTAGCACGTCCTAATGCTACAGGTACTTGTCTTGCTAAATCTAAGGCAGTAAAGCTGCTGACAACGGCAATTACTAAAGAAAGAATCACCAATCGCCAATCGTAACTAACCTCAAGAGCTTGGCTAATCTGAATTAATTTCTCACTTGGCATATCTTGCTCCAACTGGAAAACGTGTGAGAACTACCGATTGTTAGCCTTTGTGAGTTAGAAAGTTTCAATATCTTAAGAGGCTTACCGCTTACAGCTTTGTTTAGAATGGCAGTTTGGATTTACTTATTCGCCTTTATAAAGATAGAGTTAAAATCATTTAGACAAATAATTATAGCTAACTGGCGTTTAAAACCCTCTTAGACAGCCAAAATTATTTAGCACGTGAACTTATAAACATTAAAGCATAGACTCAAACTTTAAATTCTGCTAATGCTGGTAGCAAATATTGTGCCAATGTATACGCATCTACACCCATTTCGGTGCGGATTCTTGCCACCTTAATTCCGGCTTGAGAATGCCACCAAGCAGCAACGGATGCGACTTCACCCATTGATTGAGCAGTTTTTTGAGCAACTAATCCACCCATCAACCCTGTCAGCACATCTCCACTACCACCACGGGCTAAGGCGGGGGTGCTTTCGGGGTTAATCCACATCATCCCATCGGGAGATGCGACTTTAGTTCTTGCTCCTTTTAGTAAAACTACGGCGCCACTTGTTTTAGCGGCGGTAATAACGGCATTAATGGGAGCGAGGTCACCTGAATCGGGAAATAAACGTTTAAATTCTCCCGTGTGCGGAGTAAGTATTGTTGCTCCTTGGCGTTGGGCTAAAGTCGGCAAAGTCCCTAATTCTGCCAATATATTTAAACCATCCGCATCCAGAACTAGCGGACAGTTACTTTTTATTACTTCTTGAATTATCGGTGTAGCTTCAATAGTTAAACCAGGCCCACAAGAAACCGCATCAAAGGAATCTAAGTTAGTGTTTGCTGGTAATTTCAATTCAGAAATTGCCCCAAATTCTGTTTCTGGGCATCCGACGATTAATGCTTCGGGTAATTGAGCCACCAATAAGCTTTTCAGCGATTGGGGAACGGCAATTGATAACATTCCTACACCGCTTGCTCTTGCTCCTAGCCCTGTTAAAATCGCCCCGCCAGCGTAACGAGCAGAGCCACAAATTAATAATAAATGCCCTTGCTGGTATTTATGAGTGACGAAAGGACGATGTAAAGGTAAAGTTGCGATCGCAAGTTCTTTTGTAATTCTTTTTATCTTCGGCGTTTCACCTAATACAGCATAAATATCTGTTAGCGGAATATCAAAATCTATCAATTTAGCTTTGCCAACGTATTCTAAGGCGCGATCTTGAAGTAAGCCCAGTTTCCATAACCCTAAGCAAAAAGTATAAGTTGCCTTAATCGCTATCCCCAACACTTCCCCGGTATCTGTATGTAAGCCTGAAGGTAAATCTATGCTAATAACTGGTAAAGAAGATTGGTTAACTTGAGCAATTACTTTAGCAATATCACCTGTAATATCGCGCTCTAAGCCAAAGCCAAATAAGCCGTCAATTAATACATCTGATTCCTTTAGTAGCTTTTCTAGGCGATCGCAGCGCTCAATTCCTAAACTTTCTACATACTGAGCATGACTAGCACTTAATTCTTTATGGTGAGAAAAGGGACTGTACCAAACTACCTTGTAGCCGTGCCAATGTAACTCACGAGCCACAACCAAAGCATCGCCGCCATTATGTCCAGAGCCTACCAGCACCCCAATACGCTGCGCTGGCAGTGTTTGGAGTATTTCGATGGTTTTACGAGCGATCGCTAATCCTACTTTTTCCATTAACGCCGCAACAGGCATTCCGGCGGCAAACATCCGCCCTTCAATATCGCGCATTTGCTGGGCGCTGACTACAAAACGCTCAATTTTTTTCTGCCTGTCCATAACTTTATTATTTTTAACTAAATTAGCTAGACAAAATTACCTTTAAATGTATTCGTAAATAAGAGCAATTTTAATCTTTATCATAATGATTAAAAATAACAAATCATCAAATTTGGCAAACAAAGTTGATAGGATATTTTAATATAAAATACTCAAGCTACAAGAGATTAGTAAGCCATAGATTAACTGCGGCGAAATCTAAAATTTCCTCCATAAGACGGATGAATTGTAAAAAACGATAAAAAACTTATAAGAGGTACGATGATAAAAAAAATATTATTAGCGGTTTCTGGACTAGGACACGCCGAAGAAATGCTCAAAACTTTGAAGGAAGTACCAGCAATTGAACAAGCAGAAGTAACAGTTTTACACGTTGTCCCCTCTCAAGCTTCCGCCCAAGTTATGACTAGCAAATGGGAAGAAGGAGGAAAGATTTTAGGCTCGGCGATTGAGACAGTCAACTTAGATGCTAGTAAAGTTACAGCAATTTTACGCCAAGGAGATCCTAAAGACGTTGTTTGTCAAGTAGCAGACGAAATTAATGCTGACTTAATTATTATGGGTTCGCGGGGTTTAAAACGCTTGCAATCGATTTTAGCAAACTCCGTTAGTCAGTACGTTTTTCAGTTGTCATCGCGCCCAATGTTGCTAGTAAAAGATGACATTTACATCAAGAAAATTAAGCGCGTAATGGTAGCAATAGATGGAACAGATGCTACCAAACAGTGTTTGCAATTGGCATTATTTTTAGTTAGAGATATTAAAGGCGGTGAATTGATTTTGGTTCACGTCGATAAAAACTCAAGCAGCAAATCCAGCGAAACAGCAATACCCGCCGAGAAAAACCCGGTTTTAGCTCCAGCAATTTCTGAAGCAAAAAAACAAGGAGTCCAACCGCGCGTTATTGCCACAGCAGGTAAGCCCGCCGAAGAAATTTGTCGCTTGGCTCAAGACCAAGATGTAGGCTTGCTAATTATCGGCTCTCCCGATCGCCGTCCTTCCATTGCTAAGAGCTTTGTAGATATAGATAGGCTACTTAATTCTTCATTATCAGATTACGTGCGCGTAAATGCCACTTGTCCGGTGCTACTGGCGCGGACTGTAGGCTAAATTCAATAAGAAAATCCCTGTACTATTACGGTGCAGGGATTTTTTAAAACTAACAATCACGAATCATTTTTGCCACTATCGCGGCTGGCAGTCTGAATATATAAAATCAACAGAAAAACCGTAGGCACAAGTACAAATAAAATACTTGCGACAAAACCTAAATCATTAACTTGCATCGAAAGAAAGCCTCACGTGGATTGCAGTCCAACATCACTAGAATATCACCAATAGGTGCAAGTAACAGGATTTTCAACCCAGAGTTTTTGGTGCAGCCTAAAATAAGTATAAAAGCACAAACCTGGGTGAGGGAGCATTCCTGATCCCAAGTCCCAGACAGCAGGAACAAAACTAGACTATGCAAGCAGAGTACGAAAGTCGCCGTCAGCAGTTAATGGCAAAAATTGGCAACGGTACGGCAATTTTTCGCAGTGCGCCAATGGCAGTTATGCACAATGATGTAGAGTACACTTTCCGCCAAGATAGCGATTTTTTCTACTTGACGGGATTTAATGAGCCAGAAGCGGTAGCTGTTTTAGCCCCTCACCACGCAGAACACCGTTTTATTCTTTTTGTTCAACCCAAGGAAAGAGAAAAGGAAGTATGGACGGGTTATCGTACAGGGGTAGAAGAAGCAAAAAGTCGCTACGGTGCAGACGAAGCTTACCCCATTGGCGAACTTGAGGAGAAATTATCTCAGTACGTAGAAAAAGCTGAGAAAATTTACTATCATTTGGGACGCGATCGCGCTTTTAATGAAACTATCCTCAAACTTTGGCAACGCTTGGTAGCAACCTATCCCCGGCGCGGTACTGGGCCAATGGCGATCGAAGATAGTAATGTGATACTCCATCCCCTCCGCCTAGTCAAAAGTGACGCAGAACTAGCATTAATGCGGACTGCGGCGGCGATTTCGGTAGAAGCTCATAATAAAGCACGAGAACTTGCTCGTCCCGGCTGTTACGAGTACGAAATTCAAGCAGAAATCGAACGAATTTTTAGGTTGCGGGGCGGAATGGGTGTTGCCTATCCTACAATCGTTGCTTCCGGTAATAATGCTTGCGTACTGCACTATATTGAGAATAACCGTCAAATGCTCGACAACGAGTTGCTTTTAATCGACGCTGGCTGTGCTTACAACTATTACAACGCCGACATTACCCGCACTTTTCCTGTAGGAGGTAAGTTTACACCCGAACAAAAAGCTTTGTACGAAATTGTTTTAGAAGCACAAATTAAAGCGATCGCCCAAGTTCAACCAGGCAATCCTTACAATGCTTTTCACGATACGGCGGTACGGGTAATTACGGAGGGTTTAGTGGATCTGGGCATTTTGCGCGGTGAAATCGATAAATTGATTGAAGAAAACAAGTACAAACCTTTCTATATGCACCGTACTGGGCATTGGTTGGGCTTAGATGTTCATGATGTCGGCGTTTATCAGCATGGCGAATCGCCACATATTTTACAAGCTGGAAATGTTTTAACGGTAGAGCCAGGTATATATATTGTCCCTAATACTCCCCCGGCTGAAGATCAGCTTGAGATAGATCCGCGTTGGAGTGGGATCGGGATTCGGATTGAGGATGATGTGTTAGTTACAGCCACAGGACAGGAAATTTTGACGGATGGAGTGCCTAAATTAGTAAAGGAATTAGAAGGATAAATTTACATTTATACATAGGAAAACCAGGGCTTAGGATCTGTCTTGAATACTATTAACGACAAGTGCCAGCTATAAAGCATTTTTAGGGCCATTGACGGGGTACTCAGGGCAAATCTCATTAAGTCCTATCAGGTAGCCATTTTTTCTGCCTATCTTGGTCAAACTGGCTGCGATATTCTGTAAATACTTCTAAAAGCACTTCAAGAAACTGACGAGTAAACTTTGGCCAGCGAAAACGGTCTTCAATCATTTTGTAGACAGTCTGACGGAGTTCTTGACGCTTCTGAGGGATTAACTGATTTAAGTTATCCCACATCTTTTGAAAGTAATCGCTCCAGCGTCTTGGGTCAGTATCGCTATCGTTGAAGTGAGGATTGTACTTTTCTTATTCCACCGATACAAAGCGCGATATGTTCTCAGCAGGAATATTTAGATCGTTGCGGCGTTTACGTATGTTTGCTACCCAATCAGCCACTTCTTTGCTGTAAGGCTTCATGTTGTCGCCCAAGGAAATACTATCAGGTAACTGATGTTCGTCATCTGATTCTGCCAGCCGCATACCAGGCAAAATTTCTGTTTTAATTAGGTCGCGGCAGTGGGCGCAGGAGTCTGGTTAGACCACCAATTATTTAACTGAGCCGCTAATCTAAAAGCACAGGCATTTAAAACTCTCTTGACTGGAAATTGAATGCCAGATAGTCCAAAGCTGATAAAGTTTTGTGGGTAGCCTAAAGGATCGGGGCTAGCCCAATGCTTGCGGATGTTATCACGAACAAGTTTTTTATATTGACTGAATCCTGAATTAAAATCTAAAAAGATATTTTGAGCAACCATTTCTAGCACAGAGCTAATGTTAGAAAAAGTAACTTTATCGTTGCTATTGCCTACGAGGTAGCAGAAATTAAAAGGGACATCTTGACCGCTTTGAGAACTAATGCGATCGCTTGGACTATTACTATACTGACTTTCAAACCGAGTATTGCTGCGCGAGTAATGATTTAGCTCCATTAAAGCCGCATAAGCATTGGCTACTACGCGATCGCCCAAACCAGAAAAGGCTCCTGGTAGCAACAGGTAAGCGGACGATTGAGGCAAATCAGAGGTTGGAATCCAATCTCGAAGATTATAAGCCATATCGAGAACCATGCCAGAACCCGTACCCCCCGAAAGAGAGCAGACAACAAAGATATTAATTCCTTTATCTAACTGAACTCCCCAACGATCCAGCATAAATTTCTCATGACTAACAATCTGAGCTTTAGCATTGTTGAAGCTAGTTCTAATTGTTTGATAATTCAAAGTAAAGGCAAACTTTCCGAGAGCGCGGATTTGCCCAGCGCCAGCCAAAATTGAATCTGTGCCTTTAAGTTGACTTGGAAACCACTCAGCCAAATATTCGTAAGCAGAGAGTTTATTTAAAATAGCTTTAGCGTCTTCTACCTTAGCCCACACCTGTTCTGACGGACGCAGGGAGATGTCTTGCTTAAGGACAACGGCTCTGAAACTTTAGCATTCTGCTCGGTGTCAACGTGCAAGAAGGAGACTATGGGTAAAGAGTCTAGGGAGCCGTAAGACTCTACAATCATCCGACGAATTTTTATCAGGATTTCTTTACCTGTTCCTCCTAGTCCAATTACTACGGTGGGTGTCATCCCAACGTAATCAGCCATTTGCCCCTTTCTCCTTGGTGAATTTGAGCTTACGTAACACAATGCTTATTAGGTGGATCTCACCAGGGCAGAGTTAGAAAGCGTTTTTGTAATGTTGTGTAATCTTTCTGTTCAAGCTTAAATGAACTAAGCAAAGTACCAAATGGTATATTTACGGTGTTTCTTACAAGAGGAGCTATAGTTTCGGTACTAATACTGAGGTTGAGTCTTGACACCTATTGCTATTGATGTTGCTAACAAGTTATAAGTCAAGTCAAAACTTTTTAATATTTACGGTGGTTGAAAAACGAGTGATGTGCGTATTGGGGAAATTTAAACGGTGCGCGTACCAACCTTCCAAGGTTTTAGTATCAACTTACCCTTATCTTTTTGTCATTCAAGTTTATCCTCTAAACCTGCTTCAAATAGGAGTTTCATCTGCAATCAATTAAGTTCTTAAAGAATAGGGTAAGCGATCGCAAAATCGACATTAGTGGAATATTCGCACTTTGACGTTGATGAATCGAGCAAATTTGATTAACCTTGATTGGCAAAAATTACTAATAAAAGCTAATTTGGATTCCCAAACATTTGTAGACTCTCGTAATTATCGACTTATCAGCATTAAAAACGAATATCATCTGTCAAAAGACACCTGGGAAACTCAAGTTGAACCAGTCCGCTTACAGCGCCAATTATGGAGTAATCGCAATTTTAAGTTAATAGGCTTCTTGCAAAAGGGTAAAGTAGGTTACAGGAAGTAAAAAATGACCTACGAGAGAAAGAAACACTTTAAGCCATCAGAGTTTAAGCAATTTTTAGAAATCCATCAGCAAACTTTTGACCAAAATTCTTAACCAAAAAGTCCTCTTTATATTTAGAGAGGACTGTAACAGCTATCTAAATTATGATTGAGCGTTAATTAGAGCCATCTGTAGCCGACTCGGTACTATTTTCTGTTGTAGTCGTACTTTGCATATCTGAACTGCTAGAAGTATCGCTTTTTGGCGGTGCTGTTTCTGTTGTAGTCGTACTTTGCATATCTGAATTGCTAGAAGTATCGCTTTTTGGTGGTGCTGTTTCTGTTACGGATACTTGTTTTGCTGCGGGGGATGGCTGTGTAGCGGGAGGAACAGTAATATTAATATTCTGTGCTGGAGCCGCCGCCGAGGGTTTAGGTGCGGGAGAAGCTTGTTGCTGAGGAACGGGAACTAAAACATCTCTAGTTTTTTCGATAATTTTGGTTTCTGTTCTAATTTCAGGCGAGGGGCTAGGCTCTACTCTATTGGGTACAGGAACTACTACCGGAGTAACAGTATTGACGACATCATTACTTTGGTTTGCAAACCAGACCGCACCCGCCGTTATAGCCGCCAAAGATGCCAACAAAATACCAATTAATAAACCGCGTCCGGCATTTTCATTATCACGGGAAACTAACGCATCTTCTTGGTAACTTTCAGCCACTTGACCGTTTACAAAACCATCTTTATAGGCATTAGAGCCACTTACAGTCTCATTAGTTTTAGTCACATCAACGCGACCGTCAGTAGTATTGTGTATTTCTTTACTAACTTTATTACCGTAGTTTTGGGGTTCGTTTGGGTTAGACATAATATTGATAAAACTCTCTTTAGTAGTTAAAATTGGCGGATTATTAGCAACTTACAAAAATACTTAGGTAGTATTTTTATGTCTCATTTATTACTTAAGCTGTAGTTGTTACTAGAATAGCTTTGGCGATCGCCCAATCGGCTCTATCTACAGATGTGATTAGATCGTCTATCTAAGGACTGATTACGATCGCAAATAATTAATACTACATCCCTAATTTTTGAGTGGTAAGTGGTAGTTTCTTGTCGATTTAGGGAATCCTATAGATAGAGAAAATACTAATTAACCTTGTATGACTACTGCTATCGAGTTTGGTTGTTTGGTGCGATCGCGCAACTCACTTTTAGGAATTGGCAAAGTTACAGAAATAACTCCCGATCATGCTGTAGTTGAGTATTTTTGCTCTATGAAGCAACGTATCCACAAAACCTTACCTCTAGACTCGCTGCAAAGAGTTAGGCTACCAAAACAGACGCGCTGCTATCTCTACGTAGAAGACAAAGAAACCTGGACGATTGGCAGAGTTTACGCGGAGGACAACTATGAGTATCAAATTGATTTGCCCGATCGCCAGACGATAGTAGCAATAGAACAAGAAATTTATGTACGTTGCGATCGCCCGATTACAGATCCCATTGAAATATTGGCAATGAAGGGTCACGAAACGCCTTACTTTCACGCCAAGCGATCGCGTTTTGTTCAATGTTTGCTACAACAACGGGCGGTTAGTCGTGGAATGACAGGACTTATCTCGGCAAATATTGCCCTTTATCCCCATCAAGTAGAAGTTGTCCGGCGGGTACTTGAAGACCCGATTGGGCGCTACTTGTTGGCGGACGAGGTGGGACTAGGAAAGACGATTGAAGCGGGAGCTATATTGCGGCAATACCTGCTAGATGAGCCTCGCAAACAAGTATTAATCGTAGTTCCTCAATATCTTTTAGCACAATGGCAGCAGGAGTTAGAAAGTAAGTTTTATCTTTCTAACTTTACCAAGCGGGTACAGTTAGTTGCGGTAGAAGATTGGATGCAAATTAGCCGTAAAGATATTGGCTTTCTAATTTTGGATGAAGCACACCACATTGCTGCAATGGCTTCATCTTCAAGTAAGGTACAAAATCAGTGTTTCGAGACTTACAAACAACTTGCTCATAAATGCGATCGCTTGTTGCTACTATCTGCAACGCCTGTTTTAAATCACGAGCAAGATTTTTTGACAATGCTGCATCTACTCGATCCTACTACTTACAAGCTTGAGGACTTAGCAGGCTTTAGCGCGAAAGTGCTGAAGCGTCAGGAAATTGGTAGAGTGTTGCTGGCTTTTAAACCCAGTGCAAAAGCATTTGTTTTGAAGACAAATCTTAGTAAACTGCAAAGTCTTTTTCCAGATGACACTTACTTGCTAAATCTTCTGGATCAGTTGCAGCAACAAGAATCTACTACCGAAATTGATAAAATGGTGCAGGTAATTCGCAATCATATTAGCGATACCTACAGGCTGCATCGCCGGATGCTCAGAAATCGCCGCGCAACTGTTGAAGATGTAATTTTTGACCGCAATGCTATACCTAAAACCGAATATGACTTAGATGAGCGATCCAATGCCATTCACGAACTATTAGAGGAGTGGCGAACGGTTGCACCAAGCGAACAATATACGCGGATTTTCTTACTATTATTTCGCGCCGCCGGGACTTGGTTAGGAGTTTTAAAAGCAGTAGTTACAACCCGTTTAAAGGGCGTATCCAATGCAGATTTAGTTAAAGAGTTTAGCAACGAAGATGTGCGCCTTTTGGTTGAAACTCCTAAGTTTTCGGGAGAGGAGGAGATTTTGCAAGCTTTACTGAAGATTTTGCAACAACCATCCGAAGACGGCGATCGCCTAGAATTATTGCAAACCATCTTGCTTTACCACCTCTCGGAAGTTTTCAAACTCCAGTCTTACAAAGGAGATATTGCTAAATTACTAGAGCAAGTGCAAAAAAGAATTGATAGACCAATAAATGGCGACTTCTTACCGAAAATAATTATATTTACAAGCTTTGTGCAGACTTGCGCGGAACTTAATCGCTACTTAGTGCAGACTTTTAGGGAAAGTGCGATCGCAATTCATCAATTTGGGACATCAAGAGAACAAGCTGAAGATAATATCAACCGATTCAAAAACAATCCTAGCTGTTTTATCCTAATTAGTGATTTTTCTGGAGAAGAAGGACGCAATTTACAATTTGCTGATGGATTAATTCATTTTGACTTACCTTGGTCGCCCAATCGCCTAGAACAAAGATTGGGCAGAATTGACCGCATTGGGGGCAAAGTAGCAATCAATTCTTGGTTACTAGCGGGGGTAGATTTGCCCGATAGTTCTCATCAAGCTTGGTATGAGTTACTAAAATCGGGATTTGGCATATTTACTCAATCCGTTGCCAGCTTACAGTTTTATATTGATGAAAAGTTACCAGAATTAGAAAATATCCTTTTTAATTCTGGCGCTGCGGGATTAATAGAGGCGATCGCCCAAATTCAAACGGAGATTGAAACTGAACAAGTAAGAATTAGCGAACAAAATGTTTTAGATGATATTGATGCAAACGATGAAAATGCGCTTTCCTATTTCCAAGAATTAGAAACCTACGATGATCGCCACCAAGAATTGCAAAAAGCTACAGAAAGCTGGCTGTGTAGTGCTTTACAGTTTCTCCGAGTCGATAATCCCGATATAGCAGGAGTTTGTCAATACCAGCCTAGCGATCGCACTCTAGTACCCGCTAACGTGCTAGTTGAACGCTTTTCTACTCAGGCGAAAAAACCTGGAACTTACAATCGCAGGGTAGCAAACAAACATTCTGGGATTGACCTTTACCGCATTGGCGAAGGATTTACAGAAAAATTAGCCTCTTATATGTATTGGGATGATCGTGGACAAGCCTTTGCAATGTGGCGACACGACAAAGCATGGGATGCAGGAGAAGGTACAGAATGGCTGGGATTTCGCTTTGATTATACGGTGGAAGCCAATTTAACTTTTGCAAAAGATTCCGCTCTCAATAAGTTAGAGATTAAAACTCTTAGACGACGCGCCGATGCGTTGTTTCCACCCAAATTAGAGACAGTTTTTGTCAATGCGCGGATGGAGATTGTTGAGGATACAGGTTTATTAAATATCCTGCAACGTCCTTACTACGGCAAAGACAGCGATTACCGCGACTACAACTTGGCGAAAGACCGTTTATCAATTATTGATGAATTTATCGATCCGGGTAAATGGTCTAACTTCTGTCAACTAGCGCGGAAAACTTCAGAAAAATTGTTACGCGATCGCCAAAGTTTCAGTGAATTATGCCAACAAAGAGCCAAAGTTGCAACTTTAAAACTAGACAACCGCCTCAATCAGCTTCAATTACGCCTCAACCGAGTATCGGAAGCAACTGCTAAGTCT
>QQTW01000131.1_pt1 | contig 41898 bp, 32 predicted proteins | sample 1904831 | NCBI WGS metagenome assembly QQTW01 (sample SAMN09435610, study PRJNA476489) | Subsurface metagenome, whole genome shotgun sequencing project.
CCATATTTCACAGCACATTCTGGGGTAGTCAACGTGTTTAGGTCTTCACCTGGAGGAGTGCTCGCATCTACGATAATAATAATATCAGAGTGACGTAGGGACCTTCGTGAGCATCTATGGATCTACCTACCAACCAGGGGAACGACATACTGGTGATTGTTCAGGGCAGAAACGATTCAGGATACAGGTGAACAAGCTTCGCAGTTATCCAATCTGATCTGTGAACCTATGTTATTGTGTAAGGAGCACTCTAGAGCTTCAAAAGGTCCACTCTCACTGCTAGAATACATGTAGACAAATTATCTCGTCGCTTGCTGGAGCTCGGGCAAGGTAATAATGTACACTGTAACACGCTCGTGCGTGACATCGACCTCGGGAGCCTGATGCTTGCCATGAAAAGTGCAACACGCATCGGGTAAACTTCGCCCTAAAGTCTTTGAATTTAACTTCAAATGCTACTCATGGGCGTGTAACATTAGCAACGCGCCACGAAGCATCACATCGACCATTCGATGTTGGAAGGTGCCGGATGACTGCACACTGTCGATTTCTGTTGCTCTTTTCACTCTGCTCAGTACTGCACACTGAGCAACGAGCCTCACAGGGTAAACACGACGCTCAACTCCGATTCTGATGCTCATGAAAAGCGACCTGCACCGCTATTTCTGGGCTTCTCTCACGTTTATGACTTGCTGACTCCGCCCTCAACGATCCCTTCCTCATCATTTGCAACCACGTTGAACAGAGCTATCGCGCACTGGCGACGTGATCGTCTTACTTCAAGGTCAACTCCACAACTGCACTACCGGGAAACGGCTCAGCCCGGTCATCACCAGAGCTTCCTGTTAAACCAGTCTCAACGCCGCTCAGTGCAAATTTACGAATAGCATCACGCACAAGCTACGCTGGCATACGAGACCTTCTTGGGCAAGGTAGAGCGGATCTTCCGCGGGGAAGGTCAATCCTCTCGCGGCGTCCGCCATAATGGGGAGGATTAAAAAGGCCGCAACATCAAGACACGAGGCAACCTTGGTATTCACTGCATCCCCGAACTCCCATCTAAGCTTGTCTGACATCCATAACAGTCTCCTGTCTTGGCTGCCTTCATCAAAGCGGCCACGACTCTTCCTTTGTACGAACTACCCAGACTCTTGGCGTCGTTTCCTTCCCGATGGCCCTTCCCAAGAGGAGACTTGTATCATTGGATCCCCGTCCTGGATCGGTTCGACCTGATTCTAGAAAGGTTCAATGAAGAGTACGGCCTGTCGAATGGGCCGCAGGTTGAGCCCTTCCGGCGGCGGATCCTTTTGCGAGATAACCTTGTTGACCCCTCATCGACCGAATCTTCTCTGACACCTAGCGAGGCAACACTTGATCAAGCCGGGTTCGGCCCGGAGGGTGACCGACAACTAGTGGAGCAAGTGCTGGTCTCCACAAGAGTGTTGCTGGAGAACTGTGGAAACAGAAGTCTTTATTCGTCGAGCTCCCATCTCAACAACCTACTCAACACCACTTCGCTGTCCTTGCTCAAGGCGACGCTGCGGTTGTGCCTCCGGCTTGCACAACGCTATCATGCTTCCCGGATGAGGCTGCCGTCTATGTCACAACACAACAGTGGACTCCTCGGTAGCCATTACAACATCAACCTGGATAAGCTGCACAAATTGTCACTCCCCTTCCTCAAGTATCCGTTGACCGGGTCTGACATGAGTCCTACTCCAAAAGCTAAAGAGGGAGCATACAAAGCTCCCGAAAGCGCGCACCCTGTCAACGTCACTGACGTGGTTTCAATCATTAAGGCAACATCCGACGAGGAGTCTGAGTGGACTGATCTGGCGAACGTATGGCTGAGCTATTACGACATGCCGAGTGCCCCAGCTGAGGGTCCTGTCTTTACTGGGGGTCAGGATCATACCTCTACTCCTCCGTCTTCAAGCCAGACTACTCCTTCTCGGAGAACTTCTAACCTTGGGCCATCAACAAGCACCCGACAGAGTCAATCGCAGGCTGCAGAAGATCAACCGACCTCACCCTCGACAAAAACGGCTGCTCGGTCATCTGAGCTAACCCGCGCTCAAGGTCTGAAAGGGTTGCAGATACCTCACACCCTCGTAAGCAGCTCGGAGCCCGAGCAGCTCGTCAAGCAGTACATATCCGATATTCCCCAGCCTTCTCAGTACGAGTTTCTGACCAGGGTTCGCATTTCGCACGCTTTCGGATCTTCTGCCGCAGCACGCCACGATGCGGTCTGCATCCGACTTCTCGCCATAGCAAATCTGGCCTACATACATCCAGAATCAACTTTTCAGCAGAAGCTTGGCCAACAAGACTCGGATGAGCCGCGACAATTGCAGCTAGCTACTCAGCTTTCCGAATTATTGCATCCCCCAAGAGAAAATGAGCATGAAGTTTCTAGAGAGATCCAGACTTTGGCGTTGTGTACTCTTGAAGCTCTCACCAAGCACAAGGGCAAGGCCTTCGACGTGTCCCATGCCCTTAGCGTCAGCGTCAATCACGGAATCTTTTTCTACCTGTTGCGAAAAGCTGCTCTGGAGCTCTGTGTTGAGGATGAGTCTGGTGAAGACACGTCCGAGGAAGAGTGGCGCGACGCTCTGTTCTCACTGCTCATGAGCCTGCCGTCTGCTCCTGCCCGTAGTGGTGAGTCAATGGTCTCAGCTGGCTTGCTCGATGTCCTCATCAGTGCCCTTAAGCTACGCACTTCGAAAGCAGAACGGTCTTTCTCAAGAATTCTCACCTTCCTCGACACATATGTCTACAACATAAGGGATGCCTTTCAAGCACTCGTCACTGCTGGAGGCTTGGATGTCGTCGCGGATCTGTTTGCATTCGAGGTCGAGTCTTCCTTTCGTCTTGTGGAGAGGGGTGAGGGTTTTCCTAAGCCCCACTGGACGCAGGTTACCGACTTTAAGATCCCGTTCCATAAACAACAAACTCTTCGCTGGCTGACGAAATTTACAAACCATATGTTGACTCACGGTGCGACCGGGTTCGACCGTTTGCTGCGTAACCTCGTGAGCGCTCCCCATCTGCTGGATGGCCTTCGAACAATTATTGCCAACGCGCGTACGTTCGGTTCAAATGTATGGAGTGGATCTGTCAGTATCATGAGCAGCTTCATTCATAATGAGCCGACCAGTTACGCTATCGTGGCGGAGGCTGGCCTCAGCAAGGTTTTCCTCGAATCCATCACTCAGGAATCCATCCCAGAGCCTCCATCGGCAAGCTCTCCGGCGGCAGACAATGCGACCTCGAACGGCAATCAACCTGCCGATGCAGTCCAACAGGATGCGGGCGTTGCGACCCAGACACAGGAGGCCACCGGCAGCACACAACGGCCGGTGTTGGCTCAGGGCATCTTGCCCTCCGCCGAGACTATCCAAACTCTACCTCAGGCCTTCGGTGCCATCTGCCTCATAGAAGCAGGCATGAAGCTTTTTCAGCGCTCCAAGGCCCTACCGAGGTTTTTTGAGATATTTCACAGCCCTGAGCATGTCAAGGCCATGAAATCCGAACAAGATCTACCAATCTTGTTGGGCAATCTATTCGACGAGCTTGTTCGTCATCATCCTCAACTCAAAACTGCCGTCATGAGCTCCGTGCTTGCAATGATCATACGGATAACCCGTATATGCTTTGATCGGGCGTCTAAGGACGGGGTTGGTGCCGCCTTGTGGGTTGAAGGATCGGACGGACAGTGTCTTGTTGCTGGTGGCCGAAGCGCTCTTCAAGGATCTGAAGGCCCAATCCACAAACACTATCGCCAAGGACGGTCTAAGTTGGCGGGCGATGACACCGCAGACGTTGAAATGACCGATGACGACGTAACAGAAGCTAACGAAGGCGCCAAGGAAGAGGTCTCCTCGAAGGACGTGGTCGAGAATGACGACTCTAGCCACGGAGTAACCACTTTGGATCACATCAACGTTGCCAGTCGGTTTCTCAATGGGTTCTTCCAGAACCACTCGCTCTGCTCGACTTTCATCGAACTTGGAGGAGCTGAGCATGTTCTCGATCTGGCAACTCTGCCTTGCTGGCCCTACGCCTTCAAGGAGGCTACCGGGACCTGCGACTGGGTTGCCCAGGTCATCCAGGCGATGTTAGAGCAGAAGCCCCATTTGGTCTTGCCTTCACTCTTGAAACGGTTGCAAATGGCGATTGAACACCTCGCTCCGCTCCTGAAGCACGATGGAGAACTAACTTATTTTGCTCACTTCACCACACTTCACCCCTCCATAGCCTCTCAGCCTGACCTGCCCGCAGACTTTTTCGATCATGGAACCACGATTGCCAAGTCTCTTGTCACCGTGAATCTGCTTTGCGGCGTCCTTAGCCAAACCTTTCAGAGTCAAATCTACAACCACCGCTCGATGAGTACCGCATTCAGCCAGGTGAATCTGGGCGATGCTTTCGCCCGTCTCATACATGGCCTAGGGAAGCTTCACCAGACCTCAGTCTGGGAAGAACTTGTGCTGCAAAAGAGCTTGTCCCCGCGTTGGAGGGAGGCTACTCGCATCAAAAGCTCGGGAGTTGGCACCGAAGAACTTGAGGAGATCATGAGTATGGTGCATGCCAGTCTAAGCCACGCAGACGCAACCAATGCGGCCTCGTTATTGTCAACGCAACCCGATCAAATGCAACTTCAACCAAGTGGTGCTCTGCCTCAGACAGATGCCTCCAAGATACCGGATTCGGATGGCGATAAATCACTCGCGCAGTTCAAGAACGTTCAAGCAGTCCGGTACTTGCTCGGCCACACGCCCACCTCGATCACTTCTTTCTTCCAAGGACTCGGCAAGATGCTCCTATTCAAGCGAAGCTTGGACTCGTACCAGAAACAGACCGCGACTTTGGTTGCCGATCAATTAGCAAAGGTTACCCTCGAGGAGTTGAAATATCGCCGAGCAAATGCTTCGAATTCGAAAAACAGTCGATACGCCTACTGGATGGTAATCATGACATCACTTTCTCAGCTCATGGTAGACAGTAAGTGCAGATCACAATCGGACGGTTATCCGCCTGCTGACAATGTACCATAGATTCAGCCGAGCGAGCGTATCCCCAGACTGTCACCCTAGTCCTCCAGGCATTCAAGAATCGGGGTGGATTCGTCGCTTTAGGCGGCATTCTTGACAGTCTTTTAGATGAGCTCAAATCTGCTGCCGCCGGAAAGCCTGACGCACATCTTGAAGGCGATGCTGAAAGTTCGGTGAACGTTGCCCTTGCGGGGATCAAGATGATCCTCTCCTTCTACTCACAAGTAACTCACTCGAAGTGTGTCACCGAGGCGACTCAGACTAGCGCAATGGCTTCTCGGGCTGACCGCGATCGTGAAAAGCCGGACTTTTTCTTACCTGCCCAGTTCCTGGTCGAAATACGGATGGCAGTCATGCCATCTCTACGCAAGCTCTGGGAGTCAGAGGAGTTTATGGAGCAGACACCGGCCTTCATCGTGAAAATTCTTATCGAGACGCTTCGTATTGTGCTCGAGGGTGAGGCTGAGCTTGGCGCATTTAAGCGGTCTGATAAACTATCGCCGCGCTCGAAGCCGAAATACAAGCTATGGAGGGTACGCAATTCCGAGTATCTGACAAAACTTATCGATGAGGGCTTTGAGGAAGACCTAGCGACCGAGGCCCTGTACCGATGCTATGACAACCTGCCTGCAGCGCGCGAATACTGCGCAGGTGCGAGGACTTCGGTTCGTCTGTCACGGCAGCCGATACCTCCCTATGAGACTCAGGCTCATTCGCGAGCGCAAGTTCCGTCCAATTCGACCGACTCAGCCACCCCTCAGGCCTCCGAGAATACCACCGCCAGTGAGGGTAGCCAAGATGTGTCAACTACGCCGGTACCCGGCGCTTCAACGTCGCTGGACGCGCAGGCAGACCAGGAAGAACAGCCTACCGCGTCTTTGCCTTCAACCTCCACCGCGGATGACCCTTTCGCTGGCTTCAGGGGCCCGTCGCCTACCACCTTCGAATTGGAAGCACCGCGAAAGCAGGACAACCCGTTCACTTCCGTGCTGGCGAATGGATCAGATGCAGCGAAAGGTCGCGATGTCGTTACGGTAGAGGATTTGGACGAAGAACGTACGGACTGGAGAAAGTCGCTTATCGATCGATCGCTTGATGTTCTCAACATTCACGACGAGGTGACGTTCGAGCTCGCTGACCTAATATTTGCAGCGGTTGTCAAGGCCAGCGATCCAAAAGGCATGCGCGAAGAGATTGGCGAAACGGTGGTGCAGTCGCTCGTGTCTCTTCAACTTGACGAGGACTTTAGGCCTCAGGGCAAGAAAATCGCAGCATACGCGCATTTGCTCGCCTTGCTTCTGCAAGACAAGGACTTCTTCGACGCAACGCTCAGCGAGCTTCGAGCCAACTTGACCGTTTTGGTGGATTTCATCAAGCATTTCCCTGGTGAAACCGCAGAAGGCTCAGCGTCCGTATGGGTCAGTAAAATCCTGCTCGTCATCGAAAGACTGCTTGCGGAGGACGCGCAACCGCATCAGATTAAGTGGACGCCACCGAGCGATGACCATGCGCAGGAAGAAAGTTCTATCGTGGAGATCCCAGACCCGATAGTGGCTCAGGATCAGAAGCAAAGGATCTTTGCATCAATCTTGGAGGTTCTGCCTCATGTTGGCAAAGACGAATCATTGGCACTTGCCATTGTTCGCGCGCTGGTGATACTCACGCGCAATCGCCAGCTTGCAATCAAACTTGGAGAGAGACGATCGCTGCAGAAACTGTTCGTCATGATCAAACAGCTATCTGGCTTCTCGAATGAGAAATTGCAAGGTGCATTCCTCATCGTCCTTCGTCACATCATTGAGGATGAAGATACAATCCGCCAGATCATGCGGAGTGAGATCAGAGCCATGTTTGATGGCAGACAACAGCGCCAAACTGACACCACTTCCTACACAAGACAGATGTATCATCTTGTCCTCCGAGCTCCGGATCTCTTCGTTGAGGTGACTAACGAGCTTCTTATGCTTGTTCGCTTCGACACAAATCAGCGGCCCCAGGCATTGGCATTGAAACCGCCTCCCAAACCAAAAGAGACCTCGGTTGCTGATGACAGCAATCTTGACAGTAAGGAGGGTCAACCGACAACAGCAGAGGCTAAAGGAGATGAAAGTGGTTCAGGCAATGATCTGGAAGTGGGCAAGTCTCACGTTCACGATACGAAGGCCCCTGTAGTGGACAATCCCGATGGTGTGATACACTATCTATTGTGTGAACTTCTTTCATACAAGGATGTTGTCGACAAAGAGCTCCCTGCATCTGCACCGACTCAAACGAGAGACTCGATGTCTGTCGATCCTGATCCCTCCACGCCGGGACCAAGCTCCGCCCCTTCAGTATCCACCGAACCCGTTCAAGAGCATAAAAAGCACAGCAAGGTCGAATTCAAACCCGAGCAACACCCCATATACATTTACCGTTGCTTCCTACTCCAGTGCCTCACTGAACTTCTGGCTTGTTACAACCGGACGAAAGTTGAGTTCATCAACTTCTCGAGGAAGGCAGATCCCCACATGCTCACGCCGTCGAAGCCTCGCTCGAGGGTCTTGGACTATCTGCTCAATGTGCTCATCCCGGTTGGCACCCTCAGTCATGCCGAGGACTTGCCGTCACGTAAGCGTGCGTCGACGTCAAACTGGGCCATGTCCGTTGTGGTTTCCTTGTGCTCAAAAACAGGGGAACGAGGTCTGGTGATGGGCCCGGACACGAAAGAAGTGGAGGACGAACCGGAACTCCTCTACGTTCGCAAGTTTGTCCTCGAGCATGCGCTGAAGGCTTTCAAGGACGCCAATAGCTCGAACGATCCTCCAGATCAGAAATATTCGCACTTGCTAAACCTTGCTGATCTCTTCCATCGCATGCTGACCGGGAAGCCGAACTCGAGTAACAGTAGTTTCAGCGTGGAAATGCTACTTGCTTCACAAAAACAGCTGGCAAAGCTCATGTTTGAGAAAAACTTCATAGCCGCGTTCACGGCCTGCCTGGCAGACATGGACTTGAACTTTCCAGGTGCCAAACGCGCTGTTAAGTACATCCTTCGTCCGTTGAGGATATTAACTCAGACCGCGCTTGAGCTGAGTGCCTCCGCTCAACTCACGCTTGCTACCAGCCCTAGGGCAGATGAGGAGGGAATGTCAACTGCTTCCTCGGTCTCGGACATGGACGAGAGTCGAGAAGAGACCCCTGATCTATTTCGAAACTCCACTCTGGCCATGTACGAACCGGGGCGGGACCAAGAGACAGATAGTGGCTCTGATGAGGGCGATGAAGATGGCTACGGGGATGAGTATGCCGATGACATGGAATATGATGAAGAAGATCCGAACGCAGACGGTGATGTCGTCAGTGACGAAGATGAAGGACTCGAAGGGTTGGGCGCCGCAGAAGGTTTGCCGGGCGACATGGACGTCGAAGTCGTGATTGAGGGCGAAGACGAGGTTCTCAGCGACGCCGAGGGAGCTTCTGAAGACATGGATGATCTTGACGATGACGATGAGGACGAAGATGACGAAGACGAAGAGATGGAAATCATGGACGAGATCAACGGAGACGATGAAAGTGCAGGCGCCGGTGGCGAAGATGAGGATGAATGGGCGAGCGAAGACGAGGATGCTGATGACTACCTCGACGGCGATGAAACAAGGGACAATGAGAGCGCGCTCGATGTGGACCCCTTGGAACGTATCGTTCAAGTAATAGAAGATGCACCTCGACACCTGCTTGACAGCCTTGAGAATGGAGGCCTTGAGATGGATATCGATCAGGAGGATTATCCGGGAGATGACATGGCAGAAGACGATGGTATGTTTCCTTCAAGCCCCTCTTGTTGTGACTCGAGCTCACTCTGGGCAGATGAAGAGGACGAGGAAGACGATTATGACGAGGAAGATCTCGGGTATGAGCCTGACTTTGGAGGTTAGTACTGTTCTGTCCATTAAGAACTCTCAAGAGAGGACTCTGACAGGAGACAGATCATGTGGGTGGCATCCTGAACAATATGATGCCTTGGGCTTGGAACGATATGCGTCCGACCTTTATCCCAGGCCCTAATCCTCATGCTCAACATCCCCCTCCACCCCATCATCACCATCGAGGGATGCCTTGGGGTAGCATGCTTGGCGGTGGTCCGGTTGATCGCGCAGTGCCCTGTAAGTCCTTCTTGCGCTCTCCAATCCGTAAATGACATGGGTACTGATGCTTATAGTCCCCCCATACCGTGCGCATCGACACGGAGCAGGCCAGCGGGGAACCGATGATGGAACCAATCCCCTCCTGCAACGCTCCGATGGGGTAGGTTCAGGCCCCGCTGGTGCAGTTCGGCCCGAGTCAATCAGTGACTGGATGGATCCCATTCGCGCTGGTCGACTGCTTCGCGCAGGAGACAGTCCCGTCTCATTTATCAGCAACGTAATAAATGCCATGAGTCAGGGAAGACAGATCTTGCATCATCGTCACCTCGAAAATGGCGGTCTCTCATTCACAATTGGGGGAATCCCAACCGGTGGCCCTCCACTTCGCGGTGCTCTTCCTCTCAACCTGGAAGGTCTGGTCGGCATTCGCCGTACGGCAGATGGTGCACCAAGGGCGCAACGCGATGATCCCGCTCAAGCGGTGGCGTTTGTCCCGGCCCTAACCGTGAGTCGATGGCAGGATGAAGCCCGCCTCTTATTCGGCAACAGCTACGTTGAAAAGACCCAAAGGGTTATTAATGCCATTCTCCGACTCATGGTTCCACCGGCAATCGAAGCACAAAAGGCTCAGAAGGAGGAGCAGGAGAAGAGGGAAAAGGCCGAAGCTGAAGCCCGAGCCCGAGAGCAGCAAGAACGCGAAGCAAAGGAACGCAAGGAGTGCGAAGAGCGTGAAGCAGCTGAGATTGAGGCCGCTGCTAGGGCACGGGAGGAAGCTCAAGCTGAACAAGATCAGCCGGCACCCGAAACATCCGACAATGATGAGCAAATGAGAGACGCCGACAGTGCAGAGACCTCTTCGAACACTGCAGCCGCCCCCACGGAAGCTGCTCCTTCGGCAGCACAGCCTCGCATCACCACCACTATCAGGGGCCGGGAGCTCGATATCACAGGAATGGGCATCGATATCGAGTATCTAGAAGCCTTGCCGGAAGAGTTGAGGGAAGAAGTTCTCATGCAGCAGGTTGCCGAACAGCGCTCGCAGGCGGTCGCAGCGGGCGAGGAGCCGACAGATATCAGTCGGGAGTTCCTCGAAGCCCTGCCGGCGGACATCCGAGATGAGTTGCTGCAACAAGAGGCTCAAGATCGCCGACGCAGGGAACGTGAAGAGGCGCGCAGACGAAATGCGGGCAGCGGCAGTGCTTCAGGAGCCCACGCAGAGGAGATGGACGCCGCTAGCTTTCTGGCTTCACTGGATCCCAGTCTCCGGCAATCCGTGCTAATGGAGCAAGACGAGGAGATTCTCGCTCATCTTCCCGACGCGATTCGTGCCGAAGCCCGGGCTTTGGGCGGTGACAGACGCTTACATCAATTCCACGACATGCCCCGCATCAGTAGGCCTCGTGGCCTGGACCGCTACGATCCTGATCAAGAGCACCCGGCCCACAAGCTTGCCCGAAGACAAGCCATACAGATCCTTGACAAAGCAGGAGTTGCGACCTTGTTGCGCCTCATGTTCATTCCTCAGCAAGGCAGTTCCAAGCAAAGCCTGAACGGCATTCTCCAGAACATCTGTGAAAACAAGTATAATCGGGTAGAGCTCGTCAGCATTCTGCTTTCAATCCTCCAGGACGGCAGCACGGACCCAAGCGCGGTGGAGCGTTGCTTCGTTCAACTCTCCCATCGGGCGAAACAAGCGCCTGTCAATAAAACACCACAGCCTGCGAAACGGCCGTTCTCCGGTGTCTATCCCAGTCAAGACATGTCACCCCTAACCGTCGTTCAACAATGCTTGACAACTCTCGATCTGTTGGCACGTTACAATCCTCACATCGCCTTTTTCTTCTTGACAGAACGCGAGGGCATGACTACTCTACGGTCTCGCGCTGCTCGAAAGGGCAAAGGTGCAGAAAACAAAGCCTCCAGGTATCCACTCAATGCTCTTCTTAGCCTGCTCGATCGCAAGATTGTGGTCGAAAGTGTCACGGTCATGGAGCAATTGGTTGCGCTCTTGCTCAATGTGACGCTCCCTCTAAACGTGTTGTTGAGGAAAGAGAAAGAGAAGTCAGAAGGTGACAAGAACAGTGCTCCAGCAGCCGTCACCGACGTCACCACAACGCAAGACGAACCCGAAGAAAACTCGACAGCTGACGCAGATACTGTGATGACATCGGCACCTGATCTGCCCGAGGAAGCCGAAGGCAGAGGCGAAGAGGATAATGCAGCGACCGCTGAGAACAAGACCGAGCCACAAGAAGCAGGGCCGCCCAAGAAGACGCGTGTCTTGGCTCCTCCGGACGTACCGGACCATAATCTGCGGCTTATTGTGAACTTGCTAGCTGCCCGTGAATGCAGCAGCAGGGCGTTCCGAGATACCCTGTCCGTGATCAACAACATGTCTGCAATCCCTGGCGCCAAGGAGGTTTTCGGCCAAGAACTCGTCCGGCAGGCCCAGGAGCTTGGAAAGAGGATACTCCACGACCTTGAGGAGCTGGTTCCACAAATCATCAAGGCAGAGTCTGGAACTGACATCCAAGGACTCGCTCTGTCCAGATTCTCACCTGGAAGCTCTGATCAAGCCAAGTTGTTGCGCATCATCACTGCTCTGGATTATCTCTTCGATCCAAAGCGAGCCGATACCGCTGATAAACCAACATCATCCAACGTGGAAGGTCTAGGGAAGGAGCAGAAGCAAGACATCCTGATCAACCTCTGTGAAAACTCAACCTTTGGTCCGTTATGGAGCAAGCTCAGCGAGTGTTTGACAGTCATACGTCAACGAGGCAATCTGTTCAACGTCGCAACCATTCTCTTGCCTCTCATCGAAGTCCTCATGGTTGTTTGCAAGAACACCACTCTCAAGGAAGCGGCTTTGGTCAGAAGCTCTCAAAAAGAACGCGCAATCTACAGTCCACCGCCCGACAGTCTAATGGAGAATATGTTCTTCACCTTTACCGAAGACCACCGCAAGATTCTCAACGATCTTGTTCGCCATAACCCGAGGTTGATGAGTGGCTCGTTCGCTCTGCTAGTCAAGAACTCGAAAGTGCTGGAGTTTGACAACAAGAGAAACTACTTCACGAGAAAGCTACACAGTCGTGGAAGCGAGACGAGGCATCCACATCCACCTTTGCAACTTTCAGTCCGCCGCGAGCAAGTTTTCCTGGATTCTTTCAAATCCCTTTACTACAAATCTGCCGAGGAAATGAAGTACGGCAAATTGACAATTCGCTTCCATGGCGAAGAAGGGGTCGATGCTGGTGGCGTCACGCGGGAGTGGTTCCAAGTGTTATCGAGGCAAATGTTCAATCCGGACTATGCACTGTTCATCAACGTGGCTTCGGATCGGACGACCTTCCATCCCAATCGACTGAGCTCAATCAACCAAGAGCATCTGTTGTTCTTCAAGTTCATCGGACGTATCATCGGCAAGGCGCTCTATGAGGGTCGGGTTCTGGACTGTCACTTCAGCAGAGCCGTCTACAAACGAATCCTCGGTAAGCCTGTTAGCGTCAAGGATATGGAGACGCTTGACCTGGACTTCTACAAATCACTTCTCTGGATGTTGGAGAATGACATCACGGACATCATCACCGAGACTTTCTCAGTAGAAACAGAGGCCTTTGGTGTAACTCAGACCATCGACCTGCTCGAAAATGGCCGAAATGTTTCGGTGACCGAAGAGAACAAACACGAGTATGTCCGCCTCCTGGTCGAGTATCGATTGACCGGTTCCGTACAAGACCAGCTGGAGCATTTCCTGAAAGGTAAGTCTGTCTGGTATCACCCTCACTCGTATGCTTGCTAATCTCACTCAGGGTTCCACGACATTGTGCCCCCAGATCTTGTGTCCATCTTCAGCGAACAAGAGCTCGAGCTGCTCATATCAGGCCTACCTGATATCGACGTTGATGACTGGAGGAACAATACAGAGTACCAGAACTACACTGCAGCATCGCCGCAAATCCAATGGTTCTGGCGTGCAGTGCGCTCGTTCGACAAGGAGGAGCGCGCCAAACTTCTTCAGTTTGTGACCGGGACCAGCAAAGTTCCTCTCAACGGGTTCAAGGAGCTGGAAGGCATGAATGGCATCAGCCGCTTCAACATACACCGAGACTACGGTACCAAGGACCGACTGCCGAGCTCACATACCTGTTTCAATCGTAAGTGAACCTGAAGACTCTTGTCCCAGATATCTAACGAGAAAGCAGAGCTCGATTTACCGGAGTACGAGAGCTATGAAGCTCTTCGACAACAGGTCCATACTGCCATCACGGCCGGCAGTGAGTACTTCGGTTTCGCATAAGCTTGCCCCGCCACCGACGGCGTCACTCTATGTAGCATTTTAGCGGCGCCGAAATTGATTTTGCAGTGATGACGTGGAGTCTTGGGACCAACCAGGCAGCATGAACATGGGCTAGTTGATTCTATTGTCTTCCAGAGGTAGCTCGTACGTAATAGCAGTGAGTAGCGAAGGGAATCACCACCCTTGAGCATCTTCTCGAACGCAATGAGGCGAAGTGCAGGTCGCTTCATTGTCGTTTGGATCATGGTGCTGCGGCTACCTCTGTTACTCTGTTTACATAGCTTTGATGTATAAAATACAATTGAGCTACTTGCATTTCAGACTCTTTTCCAATTCTTGAAAATAGTGGGATTCCGGAACTGTTGCCTATAGGTCACTACGAGGAAACTTCATTTGTATTTGTGACCAAAGTATCTGCACGATACGCACCTGCAGATATACAGCCATGTCTCGGAGGCTGGTCCTCAGCGGCGGCTGACGCTTAGAGGTCTTTGTAAACACGAGCTTCCATCACTCCGTACGGGCGAAGGGTGAATGAGCGCTGATCTCTCAGGATTGCCGAACGCGATATACCTATGTAGATAACATGTAACGATACCAAAAATGAAGCATGGCAATCAAATGCTGATTGAGTACGCAACGCTTGAACACTGCTACTTGACAAAGCATCTATCGTCCGATGATTATTTCCGACAGCTACATCCACGTCATACATCAACCAAGTTCTCCGACTGCTTATTCTCGCCATCCTTGCCCTCTTGCGCGTCTGCAGAATCGCGCGTATCCTTGCCACCACCACGCTTCGACTTTCTGTCCGCAGCCGCGCGCTGGTAGTACTGGTCCAGTACCTTGGCCGGGATACGGTTGAGCAGTTCCTTGGGGTATATTCGCAGCAGAGACCAGGCCAGATCGAGGGAATCGTAGACGGAACGGGACTCGTATGGTGATTGGGCGATGAAGGTTCGCTCAAACTTGTCGAGGAACTCGAGCGACAGCTTATCCTCCGACGACAGGGCTTCTTCGCCGACGACCGCTTTCATGGCGGCTGTTCCGTAGGAAGGGGATGCATTAGTCAAGATACTCACGAACATTACATATGGTATAGAGAGTCTTACCAGCGTCGCGGCCAATGGCATACTTTGCGTACAATTGGTTCGACACATCTCCGTGATCTTTGCGAGTGCGTCCTTCTCCAATGGCGGATTTCATGAGTCGGGATAGTGACGGAAGTACATTGATTGGCGGATACACGCCCTTGTTGTGAAGCTGGCGATCGACGAAAATCTGGCCTTCGGTGATGTAGCCGGTAAGATCAGGAATGGGGTGAGTGATATCTATATTTCATGTCAGAGAGCTCATTCGATCCAGGCCATGTTAGTCGTGGATGTGTTTACCATCGTTAGGCATGGTCAGGATAGGTATCTGCGTGATGGAGCCGTTCCGGCCTTCAACACGCCCTGCGCGCTCGTAGATTGTCGACAAGTCGGTATACATGTATCCCGGGTAGCCTCGTCGACCGGGCACTTCTTCTCGAGCGGCAGAGACCTCACGCAAGGCGTCGCAGTACGACGACAGATCCGTGAGAATGACCAACACATGCTTTTCGAGCTGATAGGCGTAATACTCGGCTGTCGTGAGAGCGAGTCGCGGAGTGATGATGCGCTCAATGCTACCGTGGTTTAGTGTTTCAAGTCGCTCACGGCGTGCGGAAAACTTACGTAGGGTCGTTTGCAAGGTTGAGGAAAAGGGTGACTCGTTCCATGCTGCCGTTTTCCTCGAAGTCTCGTGTGAAGAATCGACTCGTCTCGAGATTGACACCCATGGCACCGAAAACGATCGAGAAATTTTCCTCATGCCCGTCGTGAACGTCTTTGGTGGGTTTGCCAACGAGACCTGCCTGACGACAGATCTGCGCTGCAATCTCGTTGTGTGGTAGACCGGCGGCCGAGAAGATTGGGATTTTCTGCCCTCGAGCGATCGAGTTCATGGTGTCGATTGCGGAGATGCCGGTTGAGATCATTTCTTCTGGATACACCTAGTGCCGTTGAGTAGACCATCCATAGAGAGCTAGGAGGAAGAACACACTCGAGAGTAAGGGTTTATGGGACTTCCATTGATATCCAAGTAGTCCTCCGCAAGCACTTTGGGACCCTTGTCGATGGCGCGGCCTGAACCATCGAAGACTCGACCCAACATATCCTCGGACACTCCGAGTTTCAGATTGTGTCCTGTAAACTCTACTTTGGTCTGCATCACTCATTAGCCATCTTGCAGAAGCCTATCCAGGACACCCATACCTTCTTGACATCGATTCCAGAAGTTCCCTCGAAAACCTGGTGTATAGCATCAGCTACAGCACTCGTGGCTCATCATCAGCAGGCCACATACTTGCACCACCGCACGATCCCCTGGAGACGATACTGTCAGCATAACCATCACGAATACAAACGTAGTCTGTGGTCGCGCATACCTCGTGCCTCCAGGACCTGGCCTGCGCGTTCGGTGCCATCGGGCAGCGTCAAGGACACAATCTCGTTGTATCGTGGGAATTTGACCTGCGTTACTCCATATAAGCTCAAAATGTTCGCCACTACGTTGCATGAGCTTGCATACATTCTCCAAGATGACGAGCGGTCCATTGACACCACCGATGGTGTTGTAACGAATCCGAGGCTGGACGGCCACCATCTTGAACTAGAAGGAGTGGGGTAGTTCAGGAGTGTTCGACTTCTATCTCCCGCTGTTGACTATCCTCACCTCAAGCTTTCTATCTCAGATTCGATCTCTGCCAGAGGATGCAGCTCCAGTACGTCGGACGACTAGGTCATGCATGCCAAGCTGCGTACACCTCCTCCCGCGGTCCCTCACATCAAGCTCGAAGTAGCTTAGCCTTATCGATAAGCCTCTCTCCGCAAGTGCCAAGTCTCCAGGGGAGCCCTGAATAAGTCCACGATTTGATACACAGAGGTCGACCTTCTCTATTTAATCATACTATCTGATATCTGCGGCTCGAAGCAAATAGTCAAGGACGATGGTTCAAATGATCAGTTCGTCAAATATTCCTGTACGCTTGCTGGTCGGACTCGCTGAAGGCTACCTTATGCAGAAGACGTAGAGGCTCCAAATCTGTGACCATGTCGAAGAGTGTTGAAAGTGTCGCATGTGAATGTGACATGGTTCCGACAAGAAACACTATCCTAAATATCCTCGATACTGTAGTGATAGCACGCCAAATAACCTGCAAGCATAAAATGCGACGCCTGAACAGCACCTGCGTTCGATCCACGAATTGCACCAAACTCCATTCCCAATAACCTGTCTCGAGAAATCCAGAATCGCTGCACATCTATCAGTCGCCACTGTCCTTCTTGTCCAAGCGTCTCGATGCTTGTTCATCATTGTCCTGGATAGATGTCTTTCCCACCACCACATAGTCATTTCCGGCAACTGAGTTTGGCGTTTCAGGCACCGCGCCTGGCAACGACCGCGTCACGTCAGAAGCTGCTCTCGATGTCGGGCCAGGCCGGGCTCCATTGGGTCGCGAATCCGTTGGCACTGTTCTGCCAGTCTCGGCAGGAGACTCAACTTCCGAAGAGGTCGCCTTGGTAGGAACTTGACGCCGACTGGCGGTCCGCGACGCAGCGCGCGGACTCGGGGTCGTCGAGACTAGCTTCAGACGCTCTTCGGTCTCGCGCAGCCGTGCCTCGAGGGCCTCGAGCTCCTGGTTCTGCGAAGAGACTCTGTGCTTTCTGAATTGCATGCAGTCAGCGGTGTTGTTGCTGGATAAGGTCGAGAAAGGTCGGAAAGGAGGGGAAGTCGCACTTCTGATGCACGGTCTGAGAGAGATTGTCAAGACTGCCGCCATCAAGCTTGAACAGGTCGTCCAACGCAGCAGAGAAATTGAGAGCGATGGTCCTGTCACAGGTTGTAAGCGCACAGCGGACCCAAAGGAATGGGTGTCGGCTCGGTGATCTTACGACTGCGGTCGCCCGTTAGGCCGCCAGTCAGAGGTAAAGTCGTCTGTCATGATGCAACCTTGAGAAAGCTTGGTGTGAGAATCCAGGAAGGACGTCCTGTACACCCGAGACGAGTTTACGGCACGATATACAGATAGCTCCTGAGAGCGCGAATAGGGGCAGGGGAAGAAGAGGTAGTAGGTGCAGAGCAGCAAGAGTCTCCTAGGAATGGGTAAGGTGCAACGGTCAATTTATACAGCTCATGGGCACTGAGCAAGTGGCCGCCTCCGCGGCGAGAGCATGATCTTGTAGGAAGCTCCACAAGATCCGGGTCATGAAGCTGAAAGCGCGTGGGCAGGCCGCTTTCAATGTTCTAGACATTTTCCGAGTACCGTCTGGTAGCTTTTGACTCTGCCGTGGCGGCTGATGTACGCGGCGGTACCCGGCTGGTGCTAGGCTGGCTTTCAACTTTGGGACGTGACTGTGCCGGAATAGGTGCCTGATGATTCCCCTTGCTCAGATGCTTGCCTAGGGCTACCTTTGTCCTGAACGCGGATTCATTTTTGCACCTCAAAACGTTGTGCGCGTGTCCATTCTGCGAAAGAGATCACCTGTGAAATCTGTCTCAGGGATCCTTCCAGATCTACCGTTTTCACTCTGAAGCGGTACATGCAATGTTAAGAGAACTCGGGAACCAACATTCGGTTGAAACACAAACAGCCAAGGGATAGCTTATGAGCGCATGCACGTGACATTTCCTATTCGGTCGAGTTGTGCTTGTCGCGTTTCATTGGATGCATCGAGTTGGTGAACGCCGGAGTTTACACTGAGAACAGTCGCAGTAATCGCATCCGGAGGACTCTCGAAGAGGTGAGAATCGATTCCTATCCATCACCAGCGGCCATCATCACCAGTATCATGATGGCGCTGATGAGATTGCGCCTGATTTCGCGCTGAGATGCTAACCATGTCCTCAGTTCGTTGACCTCCGGCCTGAACCTGCCCTAAACGTTGCGGTCCTTCACCCAGATTGTTGGGGGATGACCAGCTTGACTGCCTATACTGCACTCGAGTCTCTACTGTTGTTTCAATCGCTCGCGGCCTACGGAGTCGGGCCGGCCGCCTTCAGCAAGATTTCAGACCTGCTCAAGAACTATCCATACATTCGCGATGCGAAGGGCTACGATGGCGGCCGGCTGAGTCCCGATGCGTTGAGAGAGCTGTACCTGAGACTGCTGAAGGAGGCCGAGTCGCAGGAGGCTCTTCCCTCGGCCGAGGGTCGCAATGGAGACTTGCAAGCCAGGTCGAGGAAACGCAAGGCTCCAAGTCCGTCGCCGACCACGGTCCAGGATGCCTCTCGACACGCCCATCTGCTGCCGCGGCTGGTCTCCATGCTGTATGCGCGGTACAGAGAACAAGCTACGACGGAGATACGCGACGACGAGCGCAAATATCTCAGCCTGCAGCGCGAGGTCGAAGAAATCGGTCGAGGCGAGTGGGACGACAAGCTCCGCCGGCAGCAGAGCTTGAATGGCAGAGGCGCAGACCGATCGCTCACTGCGACGCCTGTTTCCATAGCGCAACGGCCTTCACCGATACCGGAGACAGAGAGCCATCTACAAACCGCCGATACGCCTGAAGACAATGTCTCTCGATTGGTGGAAGCACCCAAGGACGACCAACCACCACCTAATCCTCGGTCTGACGCCCTCAAAATCGAATCCGTCATCAGCCATACTCCACCACCTTCTTTCAATGGCAGCCAACTTGCTCCGACAACTACTTATCTGCCGTCGGCCTCTACCGCGCAAATAATCAGTCCTACCGTCCAATCCTCTGCTCCCGACAGAACATTCTCTCAACATGAACCACCCACGCCAACATTACCCATACCTCAGCCTTCCGGCCCTGGATATCGGCTCCATCCAAGTCCAGTTCATCAGTCTCCATACAATGTGCCGCAACCCTCCCTCCCGACGTTACCGTTACCGTTACCCGCTTCACAACCACCCACGGTAGCCTTTCAATTACCTCCTACATCCGCAACTGTCCCTCAACCGGTTGGAATCGCGCGCGCCGGAGCCATACCAATATCAACGCTCGCAAACTATAGCGCGCCTCATCCAAATCCAGCAGCAGTTGCCAGCGCTCGTTATCCGCCGACGACATTGTCGCATCATCCCGGCAGCGTACCAAATGGAGGCTATGGACCAGCACCAGTGCCAGCCTATCCAGTTGCACCCAGGTCTCAATATCCTCGCCAAGCGGCGTTGCAGCCTCAATCGACTCCGTCCTACCTGTCCCAACGCCCGCACGTCTCGAGTCCCTCTCAACGTGGCGGATATATGTTACCACCTTTTCAGATCACTCTTCCGGACTCCAACCGCACACCGCAGCCGCGAGAAAACCTTCAGCAACCGAGTGCGTTGAGTGAACCACGCGAAAAACCGGAACTCATACCATCTGATCCTGTCACACCGATCCAAGCAAGAGGCGCGCCCGGAACCTATGCCCCTAACGACCCACCTGCACGACCCACAACAGCCAAAATTGTGCCGAGATCCTCCTTGTCGCATGTCACTCCGACCTCGGCAACCAGATGGAAGAACATTGAAACCCCTGTCTTTAACGCCGGCCGTTCTCTTCCACGCCCGAGAAGCGTCAGTCCCATCAGCGACCACGAGCCAACTCCGCCACCATCTTCGCCCAAGTCGACCGTTCAGGGCTTGGATGAAACTGGTCGGTCACGAAAGGCACTTGAGGATGATGTCGAAGCGGACACCCGGCAAACCCGTAGTGGACGAAGACCGATTAAGCGCCCCAGAGCTGGGAGTGGGCATTCGACGACTCCTACGAGCACCGCACGTGCGAGAACCAGGAGTCAGTCGGTCACTTCGCACCTCAATGCAACGCCGGCGGACAGCGAGTCCAGCATGGGAAAGGTCAAAGCCGAGCCCAGCACACCTGCAGATATCACGTCCGAGCCGGTATTGGCAGAGGGTCGAACCGGTCTGCGCCGCAGGGAGCCCGTGAGGCCTCATCAGCATCTCAGACGCAAGAACGCCGCTGTCGAAGGACATGTGGAAAAGTCCCCCATGCACGATCATCGCTCTACCACCGACGACAGCAAGCCGCATACTCAACCCGTCGTCACCGCTCTGCGGAATTTCGCACGCATCAGCGCGCCCGTCATGAACGACATCCTGTCTCACAAACATGCGTCACTGTTCTCCCTCCCCGTCAAAGAGAAAGACGTGGAGGGCTACAGCGACATCATCCGGCGGCCCACCGATCTCAAATCGATCCGAGCCGCAATCTCAGCAGGCACGAGGGCCGTCAACGCCGCGACCATGACCGAGACGCCGGCAGGCGCCAGCCCAGCCAGCGCCGCGGGCGGATCCGCCGCCTCGGTGACGCTGCCGGCCACACCGGAGCTGGTGCCGCCGCGGGGCATCGTGAACGCGGCGCAGCTGGAGCGCGAGCTGATGCGCATGTTCGCCAACGCGGTCATGTTCAACACGGGCGACGACGGCGTCGTCGGGGACACGCGGGAGATGTTCGAGGCCGTCCAGCGGGCGGTCAGCAGCTGGCGCAGCGTCGAGCGGACCGCGGCTGAAGCGAGAGGCCGGAAGGGCGATGATGGGCCGGGCGCGGACGAGGTGGACGAGGACGTTGCGCCAGCTGCGTCGAAGCGGCGCAAGCTGTGAACAAGTCGCTGCGGGTGAGGCTCGTAGCTGAGAAATGACAGACGTTTCCCGTTCCCAAAGTGGACCCCGCGATATTCAATGTTGCTCCTCCTCACGTGAGGCAGTTACTTGCGTCGCGGCCATTGGCTACCCAGAAACGGGATTGCTGTACAGCACGCACCAAACCTTGATTGAAGCCAATTGCAAAGCCCATGGGCAGAAGCACATGACACATGTAGGAGAGCATCGTCAGGTCATGGGGAGGCTGACAGCAGAGCAAGATGCCTGTGTGTTGCCTTCTGTTGAGTCATGCCTGGACGTGCCCGGACAACTTAGCCTGAATAAGGAACGGTCCGCAATGCAGCGTGTAGAACCTTAGAAGATGCTACTGTAGACGAACCGGCATTCGGAGCTCTCCGACCTCGGGACGCGGTAGCTATCCTTGTAAGAAGAAAGTCCCCAGACGAGGATCATCACTCATACTGTATCTACTATATCATTTACACGTACGTGAGTAGGTATGTGGTCACTATAGACGGTAAGCTACTGTCTGTACCGACTGAACGAGATTAGGTCTCTAAACGGATGTCGACCTCCTTCGAATGTTCAAGACGACAGCAACTCAAGGGCTGAAGGCATCAGACTCGACTATCGACGATCGCACAGATGTCAATCACGACCCGAGCTTCCGGACTAGCTCGACGTGAGGCTCCTCGCCGTGGCGACTTGTCGTCCTGGCGTTGCACCCGTGGACGCCCGCGGCTTCCCCTCTTCCCGCAGGGTCCAGTACATGATCGTGCTTCTCTAACGCTGCTGTACCACTCCCTCCACAGCTTTCTTTTGCCTTCCCTCACATCAGGCGTTTCCAAGCCGCTCAGGAATTATCTCCGCGACACGCATACAGGGGCACCGGCTTCGGCACCTCTTGCCCATGACCACACCTGCATATCCCGTGCAACCAACTCGCGGCTGCCGCCTCCACAGAGCAGTCCGCGCAACCCCGCCACGGCTCTGCAGCAGAGGCTTCCACTTTCCGCGCTTGCCCGGATCAACTCAATAGCTTCTTGCCGTGCGAGCGACGCCGTCTCATTGGCGCGGAGCCTCGGGCGTTCACGCCGAAATCTCTGATACGGTACCGCCTGAGAGAGTTTTTTACATATACAGTACGCATATGGATAGCATGAGCGTTCTCGTCCGCTCCCCGGCGGAACGGTGGGCTGCGACACGCGATACGCGTTCGGTAAAGCAGGGGTGATCCCTTCCTGCGGGTTCCCAACCGGCCTCCGTTGCAGCAGAAACATGGAGGACGTTTACGGACTACAAGCATACCGAACGGTCCCAAGGTCAGCTACATAACGATGGTGTTCATTCGACGTACAAGAGTTGCGCCATCCAGGAGTGTTGAGCTGCTGTGCCGCGCCCAGTTCCGCGGAGGCCTGCGGCGCACAGGACGAAGGCGAAGAGGGGCACGCGCGAAAACGAACGGAGAGCATGCCAACATGCGAAAAGAACGGGAAAAAAGCCTCTCGAGTAATAAGAACGGTTCGCGGGACTGCGCGCGGTCACAAGGACGCCTGCGAGAGAGAGGGGGCGATTGTGCATTATCGCCAACGGCTACCCAGCTATGGGGCACTGTGACCGTACCTTGATCCCCTTCGACAAAGTTTCGGCTTCCCGAGGTTCGTCACCACTCACTGCCAGTCGCGAGAAGCAGAGAGCTGGTGTGGAACCAAACTCAATTTCACTTGAGCCGCGCGGGACAGTCGGGCAACTCAGCCGACTTTAGCGTGAACTTTACTCTGGTAGGGCAGAAGGAGAGGAAACGCCTGGTACAGCAGCTGCAACGATATCGAGGGTATCTCCAACGTTGACTGGTCTTCTCCGACAGCTCTCCTATGTTGGACCCACCAGCCTGCCGTACAGATCTGCTCCATCCGCCGATCTGCGATGCGGGTTTGGCTGGTGAGAAAAGCGGGTCCCTCGTTGACGGCGTTGACACATCGCCAGCGACTCTCGAGCGAGGGCATGTCACGATGTGTAATAGCGGGGAGCGAGCTTGAGCCTCCGTGCGAGCACTCTCGAAACGGGTACGCCGGGGGCCCACGCAGCGCGCGCGCGCACGTAGCGCCAGCTCGACGCTGTGTATCCTGCTGCTGCACGGCCGCGAGCCGCTGGGGCCTCCCAACTCGGCAGATGTTGGCCGCGAAAGGGTCTCACGGCGGCTTCAGTAACAGACAGCAGCAAGAGGCACCGCGCTTGGAGGGGTTGAGCTTCCATTCTTTCCAGCAGCAGAGAGCGTAACGGACTGGTCGATGCAGCAGGCATCCGTGACATATGCGGGACGCTTCTGCAGCTTGTGCAAGCTCCATCGTTGCAACTGCCGGTGGGCTTATCACGTTATCAGAGAGAAGTGGTTCACAAATTTGCTCTGCCTAAGATTTTGGCCAATGCACCATTTTAAGCCGCCTCAAAGCTTTCGTCCGTCACTGCCGCCGTCGAAACCCGGTCTCAACAGATGATCGATAGTGACCGACACAAAATCAACAGGAAGAAGATGTATTATCTACACAACAATTTCTCAGTCCTTGCCTCCCATGTAGCGGGCCAACCATAATTATATCAACTTTTTTGTACACGGCCGTGTCCCTGTGCAGAAGAGCAAAAACTACCCCCTTTTGGCTAAATGTGGTAGAGCATGGTGTCCGCCGGTTTTGACATTTTTTTCAGACATCCAACCAAGTGATGTTGCACACATTAACGAAAAGAACCGATAAACGCCGTGCCGAACCGACCTTAAAAACTCGTGATTCTGCGTAAAAGACCGACATCTTAGACATTTGGTGACAGTGAAGCGGATACGTGACGTCGCGGCGTGATCTGCTTGCGGTTGAGCGAGCTCAGCAGCACCTTGTTCTCCTCGACGAGCTTTTGCTTCTCGGCTTCGATCTGCTTGATATATGCCGTCGCCGTGGCGAGTATGGTCGCCTTGCTGGGCCGGGCCAGCGCACATAGGTTGTCCGCGCCCTCGCGTTCCGACTCGCACCCTCCCGGCAGGCGCTGCAGAGGCGGCAGCACGCGGCGAAGGGCCTGCAGGTGCGAGTTGATGCCTTCTCGGTATTTTCTTTCGACCTGGTTGTGCGGCAGTCGTGGCCCGGGCTTGACTCGGCATCGCCCTCGTGGGTTAGACGCGGGCGGACAGGCTGTCTCTGCGCCGTGGTCCTTCATCAGACCCGACTCGTTCGTCTCCCCTCTGTCGGCTTGATATCTGCCAGCAGACACTACGTTGCTCTGGAGGTCCTGAGACGAGTCCGAGCTCGTCCGGTTGAGCTGCGGCCGCTTGGACAGCCGTCGTTTCGGCTGCGAGTCGACGATCGATTTGCGGTCTGGCGGCTGCTTCACCTGCGGCATCTGTCTTCCGTGGTTGGCATCGTGGATGGATTTGGCTCCTGGATGCTTCTGAGACGGCGAGTCCAGTATCGGGCCCGGAGTCACCTGCCATGGCTCGAAGTATCCCTGGCCAACTGACATCGGCGGTCGTATGCCGAGCTTTGCTTGGATGAAGTTGTTCTCGGCTGTCCCGGCATACAGGTCGGGATCATGCAGCGGTAGGCCGATGGCAGTCGCCGCTTGCTGGTTGAGTTGAGATTGCTCGTATTGGCTGCTCATGACCGAGCCGGGCGGACCCGCGAACGTGTAGTCCATGCTGGGTGACAGCAGCGGGTAATCAATGCAGTCTGAGATAAACCAGTCTTCCATGGGGTAGTCCGTGGCAGCAGAGCACTCGGAGAAATACGCGGAGTCGGAGAGGCCCAGTTTGCCCCCGGAGCTGCAGGGCGAGCGGGCTACTGTGCTCGTTAATGCATGCTGCTATGAAAAGTAAAGGGCAAAAGAAAATGGAGAAGCTAACGTGAAGAGCCATCAGATAGAGAGGAGCAGCTCATTTTGGGTTTGCTCTCAATCTCGTAGTTGCTCCAGTCAACGGCCATGGGTGTATAGGATGAGAGGAGCATTCACGTAAGCCCAGAGAGCTGAGAGATTAAAAGTGATAAGTAGCTGAGAGAGGACGGGAAAATAGCTTGACGGTAAATCAAAGCATCTGCTGGACGGAGAGAAGGTTGGGAAAATCCTGAACATGAGGCATCGCTGTCTTAATAACCGCATGATTGGGAGCGTTGACCCCTCTCGCCTCGTGAAGGGGTCCCAAAGAGGATCCACCATTGATTTACATGCAGCTCTTAACTGCTGAAACGACGTGCATGAGCGGCAAATTGAAGTTCGGGCCTTTTCTGACTTGCGAAGAGCACCCACCCGGGGCACCCAGGGGGCCGCCGGAATCAACCGACCAAGCGAGGAGCTCCAATTGCGCCAACGACGCACAACCTAATCAAGTGCCGACTATTTTTGAAGGGGCCGCACCCGACACAATCCCTGGAGAAGACTGAACCCGCGGCTCAGCCTTGCAGTGCAGTATCGCGCCCCGGTTCCGCCTGCTGAGGGCCTGCACTGCACTGCGTACAGAGTGCACATGTGGGTGAACTCGGCGAGGATCACAGGCTGCTCCTCTTCTTCACGCCGCCCACAGACGACCACAACTGTTCTCCGACAGCTGCGGAGAAAGCCTTCTGCACCGCCCATCGAAAAGAGGAGCCTGGCACTACCGTTTTTACAGTTGCGCTGATCCGTGCGTACACAGGCCTTTTTAGCCTCAGTGAGAGCTAAAAGGTCGTGATTTTCCGGTTGGCCACATCCGATCGTCGATCATCCCGGACCCCTCTCGGCAAAAGATTCCGTGGCCGGGGCTGTTACAACAGAGTTCGATCAGGTTGAGACGATGGGCACGGGTATGTATGGACAAGTCGTTGCCCGCGCCGTTGAGTGCCCAAGCAGCGGGAACCCCCCACGGCAGCCTTGCGAAAGCTTATCAGAGAAGCGGCCGAGCTGCGCCCCAGGCTCCGCGTTCACTACAAAGTGAGCATGTTTTCGTGTGCTTTAAGGCAGGGCTCTCCCTGTCCGCCGCATAGAGCCGGATATCAGGATGTTGCTCTCCTTGGAGATACCTCTGCGGCCGCGAGCACCGACATGCTCAGTCGCTCATCGTGTCTTCTCTTCAGATGTCCTCTTGCTCAGGATCCTCGTATCTTCATGACCCCTCCTTGTACCGAGACTCGTCTTCATTCTCTGGCGTTTGACAGCGAGCCGCTGCCGTCTCTTTTCAGGCCCGTCTGATCCGCGCTGTTAGGGCTGCCGCTCAAGCTGTTGAGTAGGACAAGCATCTTCCCCACATATTTCCTCATCAGCGTCAGGGGTTAGCAAACGGTTTCCCCCACTCACACGAGTGATTGAACGGTATGAACAGGGATGACATCGGAGATATGGGATCTGCCGTTCAAACGGATTGCAAGCTCTATCAGAAGTCTTCCCTCTCTTCTTTTGGAAAGCTCGTGAGAATGTGCCTTTCCATGGCGTTCAGCGAATCAATGCCAGAGGCGATATACACGTTGAGGCCCTTGAAAAGTTCTGATGACGATATGCCGCTTTTGCTTTCATTCTTTGGCTCAAATTGTTCCCATTACCGTCTTTACCTCCATGCTTATATGTGCCCAGCTCCGTTTCGAGCACGTTGCTCTTCTCATGTGATATGATGATGCCCGCCACCCGAGCACGGGCTGGCAAACTGAAAACCTATTGATTGGCATTTCAGCGTCAGTCTGACTGCATGAGGTGTCAAAGAGAAGCACGATTCGGAATCTGACAGCAGGAGCATGAAAGTGTAAGAGTCGACTCGGCATTTTTCTGAACATCCTAGCACTGCGTAGCAAGTCGAAGCACGAGCCTATTTTAATCAAGGGACCGTGTAACTGCCGACTGTGCGGAAATTTTCTGATCATCGATGCTATGCAGGTATCTCAAAACAAGTGCTTCAGCAAGCGAATGCGACGTAAGTCATCTTCTTTCTATGCTCATGAGGTTGCTGGCTCAATGCTGGTCCGTCGTCTTTCTTTGCGAGACCATTTTACAGGGTCAAGCTTAAGATTCCCAATTCGACTGTGGCTGCCTTCTTTAGGTCTTATTAGTCTGTCTGTGACACCTTTCCGTGGTGTTCCGGTAAGGGTAGATCTCGAGCTTAGGATCACCGGTTGACGTTATCATCCGGGTGCCGAGATCCTAGGGTGCATTATCGTCATTCTTCAGATGTCTGTCGGCCATGTCTTGCCTTGCACGTGAAAGGGTCGCCGTTCATCACCGTTCTGTCTAACCATTTTGGCAGAAGGCAGCATTTGAGTTACGTATCAAGTGTGTTGTTCGCCCCTTTGATCGCAGAGTGGTGTGTTCTGCGTTGGTTAAAATGTCGCACCTTCACTACTGCGCGTAGATCAGGCTTCAGTCCGCCACCTCGATCTGTGTACTATTGCGGCATTACCGTAGCTCTCGTTGCTGCAAAGTTTTTGCGTTTATATCTCATTTTGTTGTTACCGATAAATTGCGCAAGTGGCAAGCTCGAGGTTGGCTTCGGAGCGTACAGAGTAGATTGCCGCACAACCGAATCGGGCTGCTATAAATAGATCCTATAAATATTCCGACACTTGTGCAGATGCTTCCATGACCCAGTTCATTATTTTCAACAAGGCGGGCAACCTCATGTAAGGCGTAATCGCATGTAGAAGGCTTTTGTCGGATACGTCAATTCTGTCAGCTTCAAATTATCGATCTGGAAGAGCCCCAAGGTGATCACAATCCTGGTCAATCAGTACGCACAGCGTCAAATCAAACCTTTTCAACGGGACGTCATGGCTCCCAGGCTTTTCACGCCGCTACAGATTGGGCCCATAACGCTTCAGCACCGCTTAGTGATGGCGCCATTGACGCGCTTTCGTGCTGATGATCAGCATGTGCCTCTTCCTTTTGTTGCGGAGTATTATGCACAGCGAGCCTCCGTACCCGGCACTCTCCTGATCACCGAAGCAACGTTCATATCTCCTCAGGCTTCAGGATATCCAAACGTTCCTGGCCTCTGGAGCGCGGAGCAGCTCTCGGCTTGGAGGACTGTCACCGAGGCTGTGCATGCCAAAGGCAGCTTCATATTCGCGCAGCTCTGGGCACTTGGCCGCACCGCGAACCCCGACGATCTCAAAGCCAAAGGCTATGAATTGACCAGTAGTTCTGCCACGCCTATGCAGCCAGGCGGGCACGTTCCGCGAGCCCTGAGCGAAGAAGAGATCAATTCGTTCATTGCCAGCTATGCGGACGCCGCGCGGAATGCCATCTCAGCAGGGTTCGACGGTGTTGAAATCCATGCCGCGAACGGTTATCTCATCGACCAGTTCACCCAGGACACATGCAACGCGCGGTCTGATAGGTGGGGCGGCAGCATAGAGGCCCGGTCAAGGTTTTGCCTGGCGGTTGCACGCGCAGTCGTCGAGGCTGTTGGAGCGAATCGTACTGGCATCCGGCTGAGTCCGTGGAGCACATTTCAGGGAATGTGCATGGCCGATCCGGTTCCCCAGTTCAGCCATCTTATCGCTGGCCTGAAAGATCTCCGTCTGGCGTATCTTCATCTGGTTGAATCACGCATCACGGGCAATGCGGATACCGAATCGACAGGGAAGAACGACTTCGCGCTCGATATCTGGGCTAATCAATCCCCAACGCTTATCGCCGGAGGGTTCAAACCCGAATCGGCTCGCCGGCTCGTCGACGAGGAATACCGGGACTTTGATGTTGCCGTCGTCTTCGGACGATATTTCATTTCTAATCCGGATTTGCCATTCCGGGTCAAACATGACATACCGCTCGTGCCATACAACCGGGACACTTTTTACAAGGCCAAGAGCAGAGAAGGTTATACTGATTATCCGTTCTCGACTGAGTTTGTGAACGGCGAGCAGAGCCGCCTGTAGACGTCGTTAGATCAGGACAGCACATAGAGATTCCTACAATAATAGAGTGCATTAAGAGGTCCCAACATACTTGTAATACGGTCTCCGGTCGTACAGATATAGAAATGGAGAATAATGTTCGTATTGTCGGTGCAAATTGGAGTTCAATGATCTTTGAGCACGAGACTTGACGCTGATCGTCATGCAAACAGCGCAAACACTCCGCGCACCTCGACTTCGGTCCAACCTCGAAAGGCCCAAGCTCCGAATCCGGGGTTTTTGTTTTTCGGCCTCTCGATCCCCTTCGTATTGTGCATTGCTTTGAGGACTTGCTCGCTGTCATTTCATGCTACTTTGTCTTGTATGGGCAAGCATTTATCATTCTGAAATAGACACACGTACGTGGTGGCAGACTGTATTGATTCTCCAGCCAATTGTCCGTATCAGGGGCAGTCCGAAGCTGCGGCTCTACCACGGTCCTCGACATTTCGAACACGTCGCAAAGATTCTCTCAGTGATGATATCGCTCTCCAGGTGTTACTCATAGCTTTTTCAGACCGTGCGGCATGCCCTGGCAGCCTCTTTCCCGGATAGCGTTTGCCGTATGCACCTATCCTTTCCAACCTTCATCTGCGGCGGACCTCCCCCTCGAAATTGGCGACGAGCTATACATCATCGAACAAGGCGGCGCCGATGGAGCCTGGTATCGCGGATATCTGGTCGCACCGCCCTCGCTCCTTGCTGGGTTGACGAGCGTCAAAGGTCAAACGCTCGAAGCGCGGGTTTTTTCCGGCATCTTCCCACGGGTGTGTGTTGAGGTGCGCGAAGTGCTCGGTGAGGAAAGAGGCCCTGGCAAGGGTGCTGATCGCGAGAATCATGTGGCGGGAACAGATGGGAAAGTGCATTCGCACATGACAAATGGAACCCCTTCGCAAGATGCTCAAGCGAATCCCTTGCCGGACAGGGGAAGCGATGCGCAATCCAGTCGAGCGTCGAGACCGAGCACAGCAGCGGCCCCAGATTCCTCCAGCATCAGCCGCACGACAAAGGAGAAGACTCACAAGCTGGACGGCAAGTCATCAAAAGCACGTCCGTCCGTCCGCAAGAGCGCACTTGGCGACTTGCCTCGACTTCCTCTGGCTTTGACGCCGGCATCCACTCTACAACGCGATCCCGATGCACCACGACCTCCGGCTCCGGTCCCTATGCTCAAGATCGGGGATGAGACACCAACCTCTCTGTCCGAGCCCTTGGTCGATGAGATTGCGTCCTGTCTGCGCGAATGGCACTCGACCAATCTACACGAGCTTTTGCTGGCAGGACGATATAGCACTTTGGATAAGATGTCGCGTCTCGTGCGTCGCTTGGATATGAGCAGGAAGCAGCTGCTGTACAAGGTTTTGACCGACAAAGAACTTGGCGTCCTGCGAGAAAGCCTTGTGTGGGATCTCGCGGCTGGAAACAAGATGCTCAGTGGAGACATCGTCGTTCGTTCGGCAACAGAGAAGGGGCGCATTTTGACGGCGGAAGACTCGGCCATTGAGATGACGCGCTTGCAGTCCATGATGAGCCTTCTGGATGAGAGACCCACTCAGCACATCGACACCAATACGCTGCATCACTTGCTAGTGGACATCAAGGGTGTTGCGGGAGAGTTTACGCAACCAATCACCATTTTAATGTGTTTGTACACGAAGAATGCAGGCGACGCCTCAAGACCGGTCTCCGAAGTCTTCGCGGTGGACTTGACGGATTCATCCGCTATGATAACCGACGGAAAGACAAAAACACTCTTTGTTGACCTCAGCGTGTCTGACATTGGCGAAGGCAGTTCTTCGGCATCTGCATTGTATCTGATGCTCAGGATCGTCACAAATGAGCCGCTGCAGAATGCTCCCGCGCCATTGTCACCGCGCGGTAGCACCTCGAGTCAATCCGGGCCGCCCGTAAACTCAGCAACTGTAACAAGTGCCAAGAGCGGACGGCGAAGTTTGATGTGGGGCAGTCCGAGGAATCGGAAGGAATCTACCGTCAGCATCAAAACGATCAATGAGCAGCAGTCGGTCAACAACGATGCAGCTACTGCTAAACACTCGCAAGGTCGGCCAAGTTCATCGAGTCAAAACATGAACTCAACCAAGGACCAAAGAACTGCGAAACGCACCGTTGGCCTTGGCGTTTTGCGAGTCGATGGCTTGGTGAGAAACAAAGAAGAATCCGATCAAGGCGTGGATGTGTGGAGGCCGTCAACCGTTGATAAGACAGCCGAAGAGGACAAATCGTGGGACAGCTTTATAGAGGAAATCCTGCCAAGCGCAAGCAAATCATACAGCAAATCTACACTACTTAGGCGGATAGATGTCCAACTCAAAAGTTTCATCGACCCCGACGCAGAGGCTCTTATCAAAAGAACTCCAACTCTTCTCCACAATGTCTCGCAAACGCGAAAGATTGGCTTCTCCGGAGCGCCCACGAAACCACGCAGCGACATTTACTTGACACTTACGGAGCTCTTCTTACCTCCAAACGCCCTCTTGTCGCATCCCAAGTCGGGGACTGTCCCACTCGGAGCCCAAACTAGCATGTCAAATCTGCAGCTGACACTCGAGGTTCGCAAATCCACCGGAGAGCGCATGGAGAACTGCATCTTTCCAGCCGGCAACAGTGCGGGTCACACTGCCTGGCGAACGACGGCGGTGGAGAGAGGAGAGGCATGGAACACGACGATTCGACTGGCGATCAGCCCGGAGGATGTTCCAGGGTCTCATATCATAATGAGTGTGGCAGATGCCCCTGGTTTTCCCTTTGCCCTGTGCTGGATGCCACTGTGGAACCAGGACGCCTTCGTGAGAGACGGGGATCACTCTCTTGCCTTCTACAAGTACGATGAGTATACCTCAAGCATGATTTCCGGCCGAGGTGCTTACCTTGCATTGCCTTGGAACTCAAAGCGGAAGGACGAAACCGTGACAGGTCCCATTGCAGCGCTACGGCTAAGAACGTATCTCTGTAGTACCAAGTACTCGCAAGATCCGAACCTATTGGGTCTTTTGAAATGGCGTGAACAGAATCCTTCGGAGCTACTCAACTTGTTGCGAAGGTTTACCTTTGTCCCGGAGCTGGAAATTGTCAAGCTATTGAACCAAGTTTTCGATGCGCTGTTCGAGATTCTGGTCGAATTTGCTGGCAGCGATGAGCATGAAGACCTGGTTTTCAACGCCTTGGTCACCGTTCTCGGAATCGTACATGATCGTCGGTTCAACCTGGGCCCGCTTGTCGACCGCTATGCAGAGGAGAGATTCAACTATCCATTCGCCACTGCCTGTTTACTCCGCAGTTATCATCGATTGCTTTCAATTCCCACTGACCCGGAGGCAGCTCGAAAACTCCGAGCAACCTTCAAGGTTGGCGGTCATGTGCTGAAATTCATCATCAATGCCCGTCAGCAGCAGAATGAAAAAGAGGCTGGCATTGGAATCACTGGACGACAGCCCACTTTCAAGAGAGACCTGCAGAATATCTTCAAATTCGTGCAGGAGATGATGCAGAATCCGGCGCCGATACTGATCGGTACCAAAACGCTTGTCGTTCAAAACTTCCACTCGTGGCTACCTGCACTTTCCGCATTAATGACCTCCGAAGAGATACTGCAGTTGGCCATCAGCTTTATTGACTCGTGCGCAGGCGCACAGGGGAAACTCATCCTCTTCAAACTCGTTCTCATCATCAACTTCGCTCAGCTGGAGGTTTTCAAGATTCCGGAGATTCGTCGCTCGTTGTTCATGAAAACGTCCAACTGGTTAGCACCGTACTGGGGAAAGACGGAAACAGTCACGCCACAATGGAAGGACCAAGTCCGCCTGTGTTGCTCCGTTGTCGCCTCCCAAATCGACGAGCTTGGCGCGGAAGCCTGCGACTACATTCCCAAGCTTGTCGGCTCCTACCGAGCAATTCAGTCCACCGAGCGCACCACCAAAGACTCGCTTTCGCTGCTATTTCCGACGTCGTACCCATTTGCATCACGGCCTGCTTCTACGAGTGCTTGTTTTGATGAAGCACTCATTGAACTCTCGGCTGTCCTCGCCGCAACCTCGAACCTCCCAGCAATGATACATCTAGACATCCCCGAAGACGAGATTGCCGAGTTCCTCTTCGACGCTCTCAAAGTTAACATGTCAATACTGAATTGCGAAGCATTCCCCGAGTCGTGGTTGAGTGTCAACATCTACCATCATAGATCAACGATGCGCAGCTTGGAGAAGATTTCAAACGTCATGACCGATTCATTTCTGCCGCATTTTGACGAGGCCGACGAATTCAACACCGAACTATGGCGTGCCTTTTTCGATACTTTGCTCAAGCTTGTCGGAAGTGATGCACTGGCGCTTGAGACCTTCCCCGAGCAGAAAAGGCGCGCTGTGTGGAAGATCGCTGGCGACGTTCGTGAACACGCGGCGGAACTCCTCAGGCGCAGCTGGGAAGCCATTGGCTGGGAAACCGGGCCGGAGGACCGCAAGCGATACGGGATCGAGAAGATGGGCGGATTCCAGGTGCAGTATGTGCCAGGACTGGTGTCACCCATCGTCGAGCTCTGCTTGAGCGTTCACGAGGGCGTGCGAAGTGTCGCAATCGGCGTCCTGCAGACCATGATCGTGAGCGAGTGGTCACTGAATCAGGATCTGGCAATTATCCAAGCGGAGATGATCGACTGTCTGGATAAGCTCTTCAAGGCCAAACACCCGAAGACGGAAAGCATCTTGCAGAAACTGTTCATCGGCGAGCTCATGACATTGTTCGAGCCACTATCCCAAGTTCCCGACGATTCTCTCTACGTTGCTGTGAAAAGCTTGATCAACACCATAGATGAGCTTCTCGATCTCCTGGTAGCAGTCCACTGCGCTGAGACAACCGGAGAGGCTTTCCACATCATGGACACTCTCCACCTCATGGAGTTCCTAAGAGACGTACAGAAGGAAGACATCTACATCCGATATGTCCACCAACTAGCTAGAGTACAAGCCGAGGCTGGCAACTACACTGAAGCAGGTCTTGCGTTGCGCCTCCATGCCGAGCTATACGATTGGGATCCGATCAAAACTTTAGATGCTTTAGAAGACCCGGCACTGCCTTCTCAGACGGCGTTTGAACGCAAGGAGCAGGTATACTTTCAAATGATCAAGCATTATGAGGAGAATCTGTCGTGGGACAACGCTCTGGGGACTTACATGGAGCTGGCAGAGCAATATGAGCACAACATATTCGATTTCTTGAAGCTCGCCCGCACGCAAAGGGCCATGGCTACCATCTACGAGAGCATAAGCAAAGGCGAGACCAGAACCCCGCGCTTTTTTCGTGTGGCATACAAGGGCCTTGGCTTTCCCGTCGCATTAAGGGACAAACAGTTCATCTTCGAAGGCTCGCCGTCGGATCGACTGGCTACGTTCACGGACCGGTTGCTGCAGCAGCATCCTGCTGCCCGCATCCTGACAGAGGATGGAGAGGATGAACTTGAGGGCCAATATCTGGAGATCTCTCATGTCAGTCCGCAGAAGAATCTGCTCCACCCTGTGTATCAGCGACATAAGGTGGCACAACCCATCCGTGATTATTACCTACTCTCAAGGCCTACGCGTTTCAGTACGGCTACCCGACGTCTAGCGAATGACGGAGATGGCAAAGAACGTCAAGCCGTTAAGACCGTGTGCACGACCGCCGAATCATTCCCTACGATCCTGCGCAGAAGTGAGATCGTCGCATCGGAGACTGTCGTACTCACTCCGCTCCAAGCAGCGATTGAGCGGACCACCCGGAAGACGTCAGAGCTACTTGGTTTGGAGAAACGAGCACAGAGCAGGGATGACGCGGCGTTTAGTGCTTTGACAGAGGCGCTCACCGCTTCTGTCGACACGACTTCTGAGGCCAGCCTTTTCATGTACCGGAAACTACTGCCTGAGGATGACGAAGCAGAGATGGACGGAGAAGATGAAGAAGATACTCCGCTCGAACCTCTCGCCAATGCACTGAAGATCGCGCTAGCGGACCACGCTTGGGCAATCAAGCGTTGCCTAGCCCTGTACACAAGACCTGCACAGCAAGCTACCAGGGCAGAACTGACACAACGTAAGTGACTGCCCCTGACACTTATTCCAAGCCCCCTTCTAAGTTCAATTATAGGCTTTGAATCGGCCTTTGCGCCTGAGCTCGCATCTGCCGCCTCGGGTAGAGTTGTTTCTTCTCTACACTCACCTCGACCGTCTGTAGTGACTCCTGAGAAGTACGTGACCGCGTCAAGTGTGCCATTGTCACAAGCCCCGCGAAACGGGACGACACCGAATCAGCCGCTAGCAGGCGAAAAAGCGCACCCTTCCTCGGATAAGAATCGCCTGAGTCTCTCATTCCTAGGTCGCAGCTCGGTTCCACATACGCACGCAGACAACCATGCGAATGGACACCGCGACAGTATCGACAAGCAATCCACTAGTGGGAACTCCACCTCCAAGGGAGGCAGCAGGGAGCCGAGCAAGAATCGCCTCAGTTTCTTGGCTCACGACGACTCTCAGCAGTTCAGCGATGGAGCACGAAGCGTCAGCAATGAGCGGCCGCGGACTGGAAAGAGCGAGCCGCAAAGCGTGGGCGACAGGATGGGCAGCATGAAGAAGAGGTTGAGCGAGCTCAATATCGGACGGAAGCCCAGCAAGATTAACATATAGGTTGGTTGTGAGTCGAGTCGTTCAAGGATGGGTAACGGTTGCATGTTCGTAATGGCGTTATTGTTCGTACGTTGGAGCCCGTGTCTTTTCAGCTGGGGCGCTGATCACTGCTGTCTCTTGGAGGAGGCTTTTTCAAGAGCTGGCTGCTTGAGAAGTGTATTGGATTGATGTTAGTGCGATGCTTATACCCAGCCAAGGACTTTTGGCGTCTTTGAGTTTTGGATCTAGTACTTTTATATATTTTGCATATTTTCAGGGGATTCCCTTTGTGTGCTAATACTTGAAGGCTTTTTTGAGTCGAGAAAGGTGTGAAGCAAATTTTCCCAAAGACTGTACGTTGATCAGATTCAGTGTTGCTTTTTGGTACTTCCTATGATCAATCCTCATTAAATGTATCTATTATAATTATCGAGAGTGAAATGAAAAGCGCAAACATAGCGACAAAATAACAAGCAATTCTCATTTCCTTGAACATGGTGTTGACATCATGCGGCACTTCTATACAGGTGATATCAAAACCGCGACATCACTTCTCTCAATGCTAGGTCTCGTCAAGGGCGTTTCACAAGCCACCAAGCTCGCCTTAGAGTTCCACTGGTAGCTCCATATCAACCAACCAAGGAGCTTGGTCAGGCTTATAGTTCCTGGTGCGGATACTGGCATTGACGAGAAGCGTCTCCTCACCGTGTCTGAGCGGCTCGGGGCCGGAGTCACTGATATCAACGAAAGCTGACCGATCCTGCAAGACCGTTTCGAAATCTACATCAACAGATTCCGCACTCGCAATGCCACCATCTGGAGGCATTTTCCCAGAGAGCGGCCTCCAACGCAGTCTCTCGGCACCCCAGCCCTCGTGGATGTGCCCGAAACAGTGCAGACGAGGCCTGGCGCGTCCGATGGCCCGCAAAAGGTGCGGGCAGCCTACGTGCTCGTCTGAGAGGGTCATGTCGAGGTGTCCGTGAGGCGGGCCGTGGGTCATCATGATGTCCACGTCCGGAAAATTTGGCACGGGGTTCTCTGCGATGAATTTCACCTTTTCCACCGTCGTATAGGCAGGGTTAAAGCGGTCTTCATCCCGTTCGTATGGGAACGCCCAGTCCCAGAACTCGGGCTGATAGGGCGAGGCATAGACCTTGGGAAGGGTTAGCAGTACAACGTGTTCACCATGTCCTGGATGAATACTTTGAATGTAGCCCCTGACTTCAATGTAAAGCTGTAGTTGCCTTCATCCAGGTAGGTAACGCCCGCTGCTTGCGCAGCTTCGCCTTTCCACATCTCCATGGCCTTCTGGGGAGCGTCCGAGCCTCCACAGGATGAATGGCTTCTTGGATGTTTCCGAAAATACTCCTCATCCAGGGAAAGGTCATGGTTTCCCGCTATGACAAGCTTGAGCTCCGCCTCGATCTGGGAGAGCATGTCGAGCGCATGTTGATACTCCTTGAGTTGGCCTCGAAAGGTCAGGTCGCCACAGTGCAGGAGCACATCGGCTTTGGGCAGAGGCTGCCGGAAAGCATGTGTTCGATCATCGGAAGGGAACAGGCTGAGAGTATGGGTATCCGAGATGATCAAGACACGAGTCTTGATAGTTTTTGGTGCAGACATGACCAAGCGAGGAAGATTAAGGCGGATGCTAGAAGCTTGTGAGTGAGTTAATAAGGCTATATGTCACCTCATGTCAAGTAGTAATCGCAAACCTAGCCTCATACTGCCTCTTCTTTGCTATATTTCTCCTTCTCTTGCTCTCTCCCTCATGAACGTTCGCAAATCTGTCAGTGAAATGTTGATAAACTTCAACGTCATTTTATGGATCTGCTACGGATTTAGGTTCTCCCTTGATGATTCTTGCTATTCATGAACTAAATGCCAACAAATAATGGGAATTCTGATCTGTAAACGCGAAGTAGAACGCTGATGCTGTCCACCTGAGCACTGGCTGTTTGTCCAAATTCAGCTCGTGCTGGGTCCCAGGCAAGTTTCATCTTAGCTCGTGATATCGCGGCATTGACCTCGAAGGGATTCTGTTCTAGCTTGCTGGAGTTTACGCTATGTATGACTCGCTGGCGCCCCTGAATAACGGCAGCTTAGAGACTTCAAGTGAATCTTTCCTTCGAGCGGCTCGCTGGCTTGGGTAAAGCTACAAGCAACTTGATTGTGCTCAAGGGCCAGCCGCCATCGGTGAACAGAAATAGTCACTGTTTTGTGAAGAAAGCTTGACTTGCTGGTAATAGAGCGCACAAGAGGAATTTGTATACAATCGCCTTAGTGCCGTCGTCTTGGTTTTTGTAATTAGCCGAAGCTGAGCAGTAACACCCTACTTCCTGATAGCACGCTGGTAGAAGGCCAACTCTTCGCCCTCGAGAATGTAACCGTCACATCTGCCACATTGACCGGGCCGTGAAGAAACCACCGCGTACAGCCGTCCTGCCTCGAACTGCTTTTCCAGGGCAGACTCCACCTTTCCTCCGGCAGACACTCGATCGGCCTGCTTCTTCTGCACGGACTTGCTCTTCTTCTCCTCTGCTTCCCCGGCCGCGGCGCCGGTCTGCTTCTGCTGCCGTCTCCGGCCTAAGCCGACACCGTAGTGAGCCTCATACCAGACACGGAACGGTGCCGCATCGACCTGAACGACCGCCGCCTTGGTCAAGGTGTTGGTTCGGATGAGCTCGTTGTTGGAGGGGTGGAAGACCACGCCGATGATGCGGACCTTCCTCGCGACGCCCTCGGAGCCCCAGCTGAAGTTGCCGCTGTCGAGACGCAGGGCGCGGAATTTGCGGTTGCCGCCGCGGGCCCGGACGAGATGGATGCGCTTGGGTCCGATTCGGGTGTTGGCGGGCTGACGGCCCTTCTCGAATGCTCTGCTCGCCGACAAGAACCATGCGGTCAGACATGGAGTTGCAAGGTTACAGGAGCATTCGGTTTATGGAGCAGATTTACCTCTTCTTGCGGTAATAAGCTCGCTTCGCACCGGTGGCGGCGCGTTTGTGTCGCGAATCGCGAGAGATACTGTCATCCGTTAGCATGCGAGTCGAGAAGCTTGGAGGGCAAAAAATGCAAGATAATCACCCCATCGTAGCAGTTGCTTGGTACCCTGGATACTGCTCGTCAGTAATCGATTCTTGACTAGGCAATAATGTGCGTCATTGAGAAGATGTGCGCCCAAAGCCTCAAGCAATGAGGTCTGGAGCATCTACACACACAAGAGAATCGCTCAAGATCAAACGTAAAGGTATCGGAAGTCTCCTTCCACGATCAAGCAGCGTATAACAAGAAACCAGATCTATGAGATACTACTCACCTCAAAATTCGTGAAGCGTTCGCGGCAACTGGGAAGAGTCTTGGATGGACTTTTTGAGGTGGAGGTCAATATTGCAAAGGCTAGTGCGTGAAGTTCGCTAACGAGAGCCGCACAGTCTTGGCACAGAATTGACTCAGCAGAATTCAGTACCTAAGTACCTCCTGCAGAGGCACCAGAAGAGGGAATCCAACTCATCAGTTGACGTTGTTGAACTGCTCCATGCTGCTAAACATCTATCATACATTCAACTATCCAATATTGAGTTTTCCAGAACTTTCACCCATGTGCAAATCGTACAGATATCTCTAAATCATTCAAGATTGTCGCGTTAGGCAGAAAGCTCCGCTTCAGCATAACTGATCCTCGAAGCTCTCTTGCTCCTTCTAGCGCTCATTTTCACCATGTCCAGTTCCATTTCTGTTCTTTCTTCACCTCTCTCTCCAGGTACAGAAAACTCGTCTATGCTCATATCCTCAGCGTCCGACGTCGACGGTGTCGGCACGGACTTGACTGCTTTCCTTTTTCGTGGAGTTGGAGTCTTCTTTGGAGTTTTGACTTTCTTTGTCTTGCTGGTAACTGAGTCTAGGGCGGTGGTCTCCTCTTCTTCCTTCACCGCCTTGGGGGTTTCGATAGGGGCATTCGCTTGCTTCCTTTTCTTTGGAGTGGCTTTGGTGAGCCCATCGGTTCCCTCAGCGCCCTCCTCATTTTTCTTCCCGACTACCCTCTTTACGGGCCGAAGCCACTCTTCCATCCCCGGCGGCCAGTATACTCGTCCTTCTGGACCGCCCATGCCCACTTCGTCCATGTTCACGGCCCCCTCCATCTCGAAGATATTCTCTGCATCCTCCTGCTCCTGAGCTTGGTTGTTCTTTGCCATTTTCCTCTTCTTCTGAGCCATTACTTTATTTTGAGCCTGAATGAGAGCCTTGTTGTCATCGGGCCTCGTGTGGGGAATCATGTCGTTAAAGGTGTCAAAGCCGGGCAGCTTGAAAGTGCGCATGAGCTCAAACACTGCCTGTTCCTTGTCCTTGGCTTCAATCATGAGGTCCATCGTGTTGGCACACGGAGGCAAAGTTGCCACTCGCGGAGAATGCTTTCGTCGTTGACGTGGCGTGATGGCGGCCGGTGTAGGCTCAGAGTAATGCATCTTCTGAGTGATACCCTTCCGAGTCCATGTTTCCGTTATTGCCTCGTACATAGACATGATGTCCTTGGTGCCTTCACGAATCTTTTCGCTGTCGAACAATATGTTATGGTGATGGTAATCAAGGACCAGAGGGATGTTGAGCTCCTGACAGACGGGAAGCAAGTCGTGGACAGACCAACTGACGTCGTCATTCTCGAGCACTAGGCGCCGCTTGACAGAGTCAGACAGACGCGCGTAGTTTTCCCTGAATCGGGAGAGCGTATCCGGCTTAGAACCGAAGACACCGCCCATGTGGAGAATCATGACGGCATCACGATTCTGCTGCGGAGGCAGTTTCAAGAGAGAAAGCATCTCATCGTGATAATTCAGATCCCGGATCGAAGCTTCAATGACCTCCTTCCGCGGCGATCCAAGTTGGGTGAACTAAAATTATTAGTCCAGCTACAGATATTAAAAGACCCAAAGAACGTACTTGTCCGGGGTGAGTCGTAACTCGGTGTCCCAATTCAGCAACTACTCGTCCAACTTCTTCCAAAATATCAGCAGCAAATGGCGCCAGCTTGTAGCCGTACTCTTCATGGCTTGCAAACGGAAACATTTCGCTGCTGAGTCGGAAGAATTTGATCCCGTATCGGTCATTCCACCGGAGCATCTTGATGATGTCCCTTGCATTGGCAAGACCAATGCTTTCAACGTACGCTTGGCCACGAGCTACATCTGCCGGCTGGTCCTTGTCGGGCCTGTTTTTCGTAGCGTGCTCTGGCTGACTAGGATCTTTCAATGGATGACGATGCTCCAATATGGAGGCTATTCGACATGTCCGAGAGCTAAACACCGCCGGCGTGGAGTATCGCAGATACGTGTTCAGACAAGCCTGTCGCTGATTGTTAACTTTATTCAATCCCAGATATACGTAATATAGAATCTATACATAGCCTAAGCGTCCTTTCCAGGGCAGCGGAAGGTAGTCGCTATTGACAGGAGGAGGACGGGCCAGAGCCTCTTTGACCTCTTCCTCATCAAGTTCCTCATCACCCTCGGCCTCGGGATCTGCGGCATATGCATCGTCGTCTCGCCGGGACGCTTTCTTCGATGACACGGGCGTCTTTGCTTGTTCGTCTCCCTTTCCTCCTCGCGCCGCCCTCTTCTTCGCAGATTTCAGGGGTGTCTCGGCAGCCTCGTCCTTCTCGATCTCCTCGCAGTCCGGAGATGCCCTCAGAGCGCCTGGAGCATCGATGATGTCCTGGCATGCGTCTACATCACTGATGGGCTGTGGTATGTTGCGCGCTGATGATCTGCGCTTTGGAGTGGCATTCGGGAGGTTTGAACGCACGTTGGGAGGAAGCGGTATAGGCGTCTCGAGTTTCGTCGGAGGTGAATCAACGCCACTGCGCTTTCTCTTGGCCATGGCAATCAAGGGCGAAATTGGAAGTACACGCGAGTTGCGACAATAGGTTCGCGATACGTGCCAGCTCAAGGAGCGAAGAAAAGCGTGATGCGCTGGAAAGCAGAGGACCATCCAGCTTACTTTCTAGATGAAAGCGAAATCGAAAGAAGGCGAAGACCTGGTGAGGAGAAATTAAGACACAGGGACGGCCCAGCGCGCGGAGTTAGGGCATCGAATCAATTGCTTCATCTGGTTTAAGCTGAAGTACCTACGTAGGCGGCTGCTGTGTTGGCATCTTGCATCTCATCGCCGCTCGCTTAAGTGCCAAGCAGCGAACGATCAGATCCACTTGCGTC
>QQTW01000132.1_pt1 | contig 41860 bp, 22 predicted proteins | sample 1904831 | NCBI WGS metagenome assembly QQTW01 (sample SAMN09435610, study PRJNA476489) | Subsurface metagenome, whole genome shotgun sequencing project.
ATATGTACCATGCCCAAAATAGTTGACCACGATTTATATCGTCGGGAGTTGCTGAGTAAATGCTTTGATTTATTTGCCGAAAAAGGTTATGGAAGTATTACGATGCGGCAAATTTCCCAAGGGTTAGGAGTTTCGACGGGGACTTTGTACCATTATTTTCCGAGTAAGAAAGAGTTATTTTTGCAGTTAATTCAAGAAGTAGTGGAGAAAGATATCCTCAATGCAACTGCGGAATCGGAAGGAGTAACCACTTTAAAAGAGCGTGCGATCGCGCTAGGAAAATATCTCAATAAATATCAAGATTATCATATTAAATGGACTTATTTATTAGTTGACTTTTATCAGCATCAAGATGCAGAGGGTATAAGCGATAGTTCGGTTATTAAAATGGTTTGCGAACGATATCAGCAAGAAATATATAGATTTTTAGGATTTGAAGATAAAACAATAGCTAACTTTATTTTATGTTTAATTGATGGCTTGATTTTAGAGCGATTAATGAAAAATGAGGAGATTGATTTAGTCGAACAATGCAAGTTGCTTGGAACAATGTTAGTGACATATTTTGAAAAATATCCAGAAGGGCTAAGGGCTAGGTAAAAGATATGATTGTCAAACAAGTTGAAAATGAATTAACTACAAATACAATTCGCCATTTAGCGCGACTTAGCGATTGCATTTTTGCCTTTGCGATGGCGTTAACTGTTGTTGGGTTTGACCTTCCAGAAAATATTCAGTCGATGACTAATGTTGATATCAATAGCTTTTTGATGGCTCAGTTGAAACCTTTAGGTACATATGTTATCACTTTCATATTAGTAGCAGTTTATTGGATTGCTCATTCACAACAGCTTGCTTACTACAAACGAACCGATGAAGTGCATCTCTGGATAGGTGTTATTTATCTCATGTGTTTATTCTTAGTACCTTTATCCAACGATTTCCTCATGACATTTCCCGAGAATGTGATGGTGAAGACTTGGTTTAGTTTGAATATTTCAGCAATTGGTTTTTGTTCCTTCGTGAATTGGGTATATGCAACTAGCAATCACCGATTAGTCGATGCCAACTTAGATAAGCAGATTATCAATGCCACCAAAATCAAAGCGCTAATCGAACCAGTATTTGCATTACTCTCGATTGGTGTTGCTTTTTGGAATCAAGAATTGTGGGATTATAGCTGGCTGGCGATTCCAGTTGTTTATATTTTGGTGGAACGTTTTTTTAAGCGACCTGTAAACGAAGCCGAAGCAGTTAGGGATTAAAGATAAATAAGCGTGTAAATTTGGGAATCATAACTACAGCATCGATTATTAGAGGGGAAAAATTATGATCAAAATATCTTTGAAACCTGGAAACCGATGGATGATTGGCATGGTGCTTGCTGCAACTGCTGCGACAGGTGGAGTTATTTATTATGGGACTTCGCAATTTGGGTTAGTCGGCAAACCAACAGAAAAGCAACTTGTCGAAACGCTGCCGGAAGCCAAAAAAGTTACTGCACTGGGACGATTGGAACCGGAAACCGAGATAATCAAGCTATCTGCACCAATTCTGTTGGATGGCGATCGCATTGCCAAAGTCCTCGTCAAAGAAGGTGATACAGTAAAATCGGGGCAAGTTGTAGCAATCCTAGATTCGAGAAATAGATTAGAAGATGCTTTACTAGTTGCCCAAAAACAAGTGGGAATGGCAAAAGCCAAACTCGCACAGGTAGAAGCAGGGGCAAAAACCGGGCAAATTCAAGCACAGAAAGCAACCGTTGCTAGGTTGCAAGCACAGACAGTAGGGGATAAAGGTGGACAGCAAGAGATAATTGCTAGGTTAGAAGCGCAATGGCAAGGTGATAGAATCGCACAGCAAGAAACGATTGCCCGATTAGAAGCGCAATTGCAAGGTGATAAACAAGCACAAGCTGCGACAATCAACCGCTTGCAAGCAGAGTTAAACAATGCAGAAGCAGAATTTCAACGCTATCAACAACTATATAAAGAAGGTGCTATTTCCATTTCGCTGTACGATGGTAAGCGGTTGACTGTGGAAACAGCAAAACAACAACTTAGCGAAGCGAAAGCGGTTTTGAACCGGATTGATACTACTAGTAATAGGCAAATTAGCGAAGCGAAAGCGGTATTGCGACGAATTAATGCGACTAACAGCAAGCAAGTTAGCGAGGCAAAATTTGCCTTAAATCGCATCAATGCCACAGGTGGTAAGCAAATTAGCGAAGCCGAAGCCACTTTAAATAGTATTGCCGAAGTTCGTCCCGTTGACGTGCAAGCTGCCCAAACCGAAGTCGAGAATGCAGTTGCAACCGCGAAACGTGCCCAAACTGAACTCGAACAAACTTATATTCGTGCCCCAATTGCCGGACAAATCATTAAAATCCACACCCGTGCGGGGGAAAAAATCGGTGATAACGGCATTGCCGACTTAGCGCAAACAAGTCAAATGGTTGCAGTTACGGAAGTTTATCAAAGCGATATTAGTAAAGTAAAACTAGGACAAGCTGCAACGGTATCAGGGCAAGCATTTGCGGGTGAAGTCAAAGGTACTGTATCGCAGATAGGTTTACAAGTAAATCGTCAAAATACATTTGCTAACCAACCGGGTGAAAACATGGATAGACGGGTTATTGAGGTAAAAATCCGCATCAATCCGGAAGATAGCAAGCGCGTGGCTGGGTTGACTAATTTGCAAGTTCAGACAGCGATTGAGTTGTAAAGTTTTTCGCAGCTATTTATAACGAATGTCCGATTTAAACACACCAAAGGAGTTTTAAAGTATGTTACAAGGTCTTTATTTATTATTTTGTGTCCTGGGATTGGCTTTACCTTACTCTCAATTCATTCCCTTTCTCATTGAACACGGATTAGATATTAGGCTATTCTTTGAGCAACTTTTTGCTAATAAAATATCTGGTTTCTTTGGAATGGATTTGTTTATATCCTCACTTGTACTATGGATATTTGTATATACCGAAGGTTCGCGCCTGAAAATGCAGATGTTGTGGATATATATTGTTAGTAATCTTACCGTCGGAGTTTCTTTGGCGCTGCCTTTATTCTTACTGATGCGACAACGACAAATTGAACATGAATTAGTTAAGGTTCCATCGAGTCTTGATTAGTCAAGCTAATATGTCTTTTGTATCTAGGACGGGCAGGGATGCCCATCCCACAAGAACCATATAATTTTTATGTCATATAAAGGTTATACCAATTCACAAAAATCATGATACACACGAATAGTCTCCGGGGCACGGCACTGCCGTGCCCCTACCTGACATATTTGTATCAACAATAAAGTGAAATGGTATTAGTGGTAAATTCTCAACAAATAGTTTGCACTTGTATGCCTTCAAACGCGAAATAAAAAATTAACTCTTCTTTGCGCCTTTGCGCCTCTGCGCGAGTAAAATCCAAACATGCTACCCAAAATAATCAGTAAAAACCTCAAAAAAACCCCCCTTGCATGGCGGCAATTGATGAAAGAAAAAACCCGTCTTGCCATTGCAGTTGTAGGTATTGCCTTTGCGGATATGTTGATGTTAATTCAAATGGGTTTCGAGGGTGCGCTATACGACGCATCGATTCAACCGCATCGCAATTTACAAGCAGATTTAGTTCTCATCGACCCGCAGATGCAAACTTTATTTTCAGTCAAAAGCTTTGCCAGAGAAAGACTATATCAAACTTTGGCATATGACGGTATAGAGTCAGTAACACCAGTTTATATATCCACCGGACAATGGCGAAACCCCCAAACTCGTTTAGAAAGGGCAATTTTAATTTGGGGAGTTGACCCAACGAAACCGACTTTTAAAATGCCAGAAATCAATCAGCGACTGGACAGTTTAAAACAGCTAAATACTGTTTTATTCGATATTGCCGGTCGTCCCGAATATGGGGTAAACGGCGATGAATTCAAAAAAATAAACAAGTTTGAAACTGAATTGAATAGTAAAACAGTTCAAGTAACAGGATTATTTGTGAACGGTGCTTCATTTGCGGCAGATGGGAATGTTGTTACAAGCGAATCAACCTTTATGCAATTATTTCCCAATCGTAAAACTGACCGCATTGAAGTCGGATTAATTAACTTGAAACCGACTGCCAATATCGAGAAAGTCCAAAAACAACTTGCTGCATCGTTACCGAAAGATGTGTTAGTACTAACTAACGAAGAATTTGCCCAAATCGAAAAGAAATATTGGGCTGAAGGTACATCAATCGGGTTTATTTTTGGTTTAGGTGTCGGGGTTGGGTTTATTGTCGGAATTGTGATTGTATATCAAATTTTGTATTCGGATGTCTCCGAACATTTACCCGAATATGCAACATTAAAGGCAATGGGTTATACCGATGGTTATTTATTACGAGTTTTGATGCAAGAAGCATTATTACTTGCTGTTTTGGGTTATATTCCCAGCTTTATTATTACTTCGGGGTTATACGTACTAGTTAGTAGCGCCACTATGTTACCGATTGCCATGACCGTAGAGCGAGGAATTAATGTGTTTATTTTAACTGTAGTAATGTGCAGCTTTTCGGGTGCGATCGCAATGCGAAAACTCCAGTCAGCAGACCCTGCGGATATCTTTTAAGAAGGGTAAGGGAAGAATAAAGGACAATTATCGCATTTTTAAATCACTCGTGAGGCACAAGATCCCCGACTTCTCAAAGAAGTCGGGGATCTGGACACCGCGAATTTTTATAAGTCATATAGGATAACTAAAAATGACAACTAACAACGAACAACTAACAAATGACATCGGAACCATTAAAAGTGTGATTTCCATTAATAACCTAAATCATTACTTTGGTGAAGGTTCGCTTCGCAAACAGGCTTTATTTGATATCGATTTACATATTAAACAAGGCGAAATTATTATTATGACGGGTCCCTCTGGTTCGGGAAAGACCACTTTATTAACATTAATGGGAGGATTGCGTTCTGCACAGTCCGGCAGCTTGACAATTTTAGGACAGGAAATTTGCGGTGCGACGAAACAGCAATTAACCGAACTGCGTCGCAATATTGGTTATATTTTCCAAGCACATAACTTGATGACATTTTTAACAGCTAAAGAAAATGTACGGATGTCATTGGAATTGCATGATACTTTTTTAGAAGGCGATATCAACGCTAAAGCTACGGAGATATTAGAAATAGTTGGCTTAGGTAATCGTGTCGATTATTACCCAGAAAGTTTATCGGGAGGACAAAAACAGCGGGTTGCGATCGCACGGGCACTCGTCAGTCATCCTAAAATTGTCCTAGCAGATGAACCAACGGCTGCGCTAGATAAAAAATCGGGACGCGATGTGGTGGAATTGATGCAAAAATTAGCCAAGGAACAAGGTTGTACAATTTTGCTCGTTACCCATGATAACCGCATTCTCGATATTGCCGACCGAATTGTATATATGGAAGATGGACGGTTAATCAGCGATGGTATTGATGCAGTGGCAAAAGTACATTAGTCTCCAAAAAATAATGTAGAGACACGTTAATTTTGCGTCTCTACAAGCATTGTAGGTAACGCAAAATTCCTGCACCGGAAATGCATAAATAAAGTTTTGAGAATTAGGGATTATAAACGAAGTTACTGTGGAAGCCGTTAGGCGATCTCGGGGTCGATCCACCCGTGCCAAAAAAAGACAGTTGTAGCATTTAGCTCAACGAGTAAGGAATTACTCTATCGCACAGCAGATGCAATTTACACATTATCCATACAACATAGGCTACCAGTAAGCAGCCATTAACAACAACGAAGAGGTGGTAGGTTTTGCATCTGGTAACAATAATGTTCGCGCTGTTTTATGGGATAGCAATAGACTACGCTTGAAAGTAACTAGGGGTACTGTCTGAAATACCCAATTTAACGTTGTTTTGTAAGTTTTGTGATATCCCTGGCTTGATTTTTGAAATGTCCACATGGTAAGACTTCTAAAAAACTTTTTGGTTTACTGGTAATTAGGTTCCCGGACGAGAGCGAATATGCTCTGGGATATGGTGGCGATCGCCTAATATTTCTAACAATGGGCCGTTAACGTCAAATTTAACCATACTTACCGACGCGACCAAGATATTAACTCGATAGCGATAACGTCCCAAATCGATACCCAATAAACTGCAAAGCATAATCCGAATCGTGGCTTTATGGGAAACCACTAAAACATTACCTTGGGGATATTTGTCTTGAATTTCCGCAATTACAGGCATCGAACGGTTAGCAATATCTACCGCAGTTTCCCCACCTTTGGGTGCATTCCAAGCGGGTTCTGTTAACCATTCAACATAATTTTGGGCGTAATTTTCCTGGGCAAAGGATTTACTTTTAGTTTCCCATTCGCCGTAACTACCTTCCCTAAGTCCGTCACGCAACTGCATATCCATACCAATCGCATCACAGAATGGCTTGGCGGTTGCAATTGTGCGTTTCATCGGGCTAACATAAGCCGCTTCCCACGGATATTTTTGATAAACATCGGCAAAACTGTGTGCCATATGCATACCTTCGGATGTCAACTGGGCATCAGTTTCACCGCAGAAATTACCACTTTGGCTAAAAGTAGTTTCTCCATGTCGCAGAAAATATAAATTTAGAGTCATAATTTGTATTGCAATTGGTATTTATTGGACACCTCTTGATATTATATTCCGAAATGTACAACTATTAATTTGTAGTCTAGACCAGATAAACGATATGGAAGGTACATCGTCATGTACTAGTATGACTATTGCTATAAACGAGGCATTCAAAAAATGGCTACTCTCACTTATGTTAAAAGATTACCGGCCCCATTAGAGGAATTGAATAGCTTAGGATTTACTGAGTTTGAAATGTTCCTTAATGCTTACAGTTCGGTATTCCATCAAGCGTGTGAGACAGCAAACCACTTAAAAAGTGGTAGCGAATTTAATAAATCGGTTAGGGAATACCTACTTACAAATAACTTATAGTATTTTCAAACGCCATGCCAACGGTGTAATCAGTCATGCGGTTGGTGCGGTAGATAGCTCAAAATATCTGAGAACCTGTCATCTGAAATGCTCGTTTGTAAACTAAAATCTATCAATTATTGGATTACTAAGTCAGAGAAAAAGTTAAAAGATTAGACTAACTTTTATCGTAAAAACAATTGGGACTCCTCGAAGTTAGGATGTCGCTTTTCGCTCTCATGCTCAATTAAATTCCGTCAAACCAATTGGCAGAATTTACGCTTTAAAATTCACAAAAAAAAAGACATGCGTATAAAAATCACAAAAAAAATTGAATATTTAAAAACTGCTCCAATTCAAACATTTATTGCTAGAACAAGCGCATTTGTAGTTGATTCTAAAGATGAAACTTGATTGCACCAAGTTTGTCAGTGGGATGGCGATATTCTTAAGTTTCGCGTTCCCGCTTGCTTAGAATCAAGATTTGGTAAATACGTACAAACTAAAATAGGTAATTACGACCGCAACATCAACCGCTTACCGAATGATGGAGCTAAAACCTGGCACTTCTACCGCAAAGGGTGCAAGTGGAATGTAGCAGTACAATTCACGGACACACCTGTAAAACCTGTTTCTCGACCTTCATATTATGGCTGTATCGGCATTGATATGAATCCTGGCTCAATTGGGTAAACAAGTTTCATTTCAGGCTGCCCGCACTTAAGCTCGATTATGCGATGAGCAAAGCCGCGATGCCCTTGGCAACCACCTTCGGTGGTATCGCAGTAAACATTTCTATTTAGGTTAAGCAGACATTGACTCTGCTGCAACCAGCTTAAAATTAACAGCGTCTAGATTTTGGTATTGCTTAATTAAAGTTGAAATTAAAAAATAAGGTATTTAAAACTGTTACACTTTGCGCCTTTGCGCCTTTGCGCGAGGTTTATAATAAAGCAGCAACGCCAAAATTTTCCGTAGGATAGCCATCTTGCCTGTCCTACACGATAACAAAAATCCAAAATCCTGACAATCTGCTACTCTAGGTGTGCGTCGATGAGTGAGGAAGCAGCGATAATGGGAATCGATAATATCTTTTCTGCGGGTGGGGTCGTTATGTACCCCTTATTGGGGTTTTCGGTGCTAGCTGTAGCGTTGATTATTGAACGTGTCTTGTTTTGGATGCAAATCAACGGTCGTCAACAGCGAGTTGTCAAAGAAGTTTTAAATCTCTACAAACATAATAATGTTGTTAGCGTACTCGATAAACTTCAACAAAATACCGATTTACCAGTTGCGCGAATATTTTTAGCTGCACTCGAACTCGAAGAAGCGACTCCCGAAGAATTTCGATTAGCGTTAGAGAGTTCCGCACAAGCTGAAATTCCTATTCTCAAACGCTTTCAAACTATCTTTGATACGATTATTTCACTAGCACCTTTACTCGGTCTTTTAGGTACAGTCCTGGGATTAATTACGTCGTTTGCATCACTTAATATTGGTAATGTTGGTGGAACACAAACTGTTGGTGTAACTAGTGGCATAAGTGAAGCGCTAGTTTCGACTGCATCGGGATTAGTTGTAGCAATTTTTACGTTATTATTTGCAAATACCTTCCGAGGATTGCACCAGCGGCAAATGGCTTTTATTCAAGAATATGGTGGACAGTTAGAATTGCTTTATCGTCGTCGTTATGAAAGAGGAGAAAAACCCTATGCGTCTTCCCGATGAACCGGATATCCCAGCACAAATTAATATTGTGCCGATGATTGACGTGATTTTTGCGATTTTGACCTTTTTTATTATGTCATCGCTGTACTTAACGCGATCGCAAGGTCTTCCCGTAAATCTACCACAAGCTGGAACCGCACAACAACAAAGTACAACAGGGTCGGCACCAATTACGGTTACGGTAGAAAAGGATGGCAGAGTTAGTTTAAATGGTAAAGTTATAGCCATAGATACTTTAACCGAACAAGTTAGGGGTTTAATTGCTAACAACCAAGACGCTTTGGTGATTATTGACGCTGACGAACAGGTAAATCACGGTCGAGTTGTCACGGTGATGGATAACTTGCGGCAAATACCGGGTGCTAGACTTGCGATCGCCACAGCAAATCCCTAATTTTTTATCAAAGAGTAAAGATATTACAAATATGTTTTAACAATATCTGAAAAAAGCATAATATTTTGATATATAAAGCGTTTGGGAGACTAACCGTGACTATTTGGGTAAACGAACAAGTAGATTCGTCCGGCATGATTCACGCATGTATCGCAACTAAAAGCGAATCTCACGCTCAAGATTGCCATGAATCCTTTGAGCAAAACTTGACCGAACTACAAAAAACATGGGGTTGGCAAGCACGACTGCGAACAGTTACATCTTGGGATGAAGTACCTGTCAATGCTTTAAAGCTTAGTTAGTTGTAATAATATAGAGATTGTCGTAGGGGCACGGCAGTGCCGTGCCCCTACAGTGCCGTCTGTTTACCCAAAAACTACTGTAGTCTTTTACACCTCCTTGTTCTGGCTAAACTTTAGAAACCAGTTGAAATTTTGCTTGAATTACCATATCGTTGAAGTCCCTGTCACCACCACCAGCAAGGTCTTCAAACCCCCAAGTGTTGTTTCCTAATAGGCGAATATGATCCACGCGATCGCTATTAGCGCCCATATAGTTAAAATATACTGACGCATCGTTACTCGTATCCTCATCAAGCATTTGCTGCATGGTGCCATTAGCAATGATAAAAGGAGCGAAGATAGACCCACCTTGCAAAATATTGCTCATACCCTCGCTTTTGCGGTCACAACTCATTCCATTAGCTGATGCATTGCGTAGAGATGCTTGTGTATAACCGCTATCACCTGGATTAAGTAATTGTCCCGTTAGGGGGTCTGAAACTGTGCCCTGCTCGTTTTCGACTCGGTAGAAGCCGACTGTGTTCTGATAAGCAGCTTCGCTTTTGACGATAGGTAATATAGCTTGGACTGATTGACCGCTAAATTCAGTAAGGTCAATTAGCTGCCGTTCAACTTTTCCTTGGAGTTTACCACCAGGGAGTGAGGCTTTTTCCGTCAGGCTAACATTTAATGTTAAGTCGGCTGTAGGGTCGCCAAGTTGGTCTTCAAAGGTGAATTGAAACTGGTTGCTGCCAGTGCCAGTGATTTGCAAAACATTGTTGGCAGAACCAAATAGAACTTTACTTTGCAAAGCAGGATTACTGAGTACTTCATCAGTGCTGCCGTTTTGAACTAAGTAAAATGAAAGTAATCTACCGCTAAAGTTTTCTAAAATGTGAGTCGGGTTAGGTACAAATCCATCAGGAATGATCGAAAAGATGCTTTGACTCCGGGTGAGAGCAGCTTGTAAGTAACCTGGGTCGCTGGGAAGTAAACCATTAACACGACCTTGGGTGTCATCGACCACAAACATTCCCACTTCGTGAATGTTGCCTTTGCCAATATCTTTATTGGTTAATACTAGCTCTAGTTTGGCACGGCTAATATCTCCATTCAAACGAAGCAAATTTTTGCCTTCTTCGCTTTTGGTAAGGCTGAGAGTGGTTTCAATGGGGGGAGTAGGTGAGGATTCGTTGATATCAGTAATAGCGACGGAGATAGAAGCACTACTTTTGATTTCATTCTTTAAAGCAGGTTCATTAACCTCGATGGTAATATCTAATTGTGGATTAGTCTCGAAATCAAGGAGAGCGCCTGCTTTAATAAATAATTCTTTACCGCGAATTTCAAATAAATCGACATCTGCGCCCTTAAGAATCAGGTTTTCTTTCCCTAACCCGTCTTTATCAATCGCAATATCAGCAACTTTCAATCCTTTACTGGTATCAACATTCTCAGCTAAGGAAGCGATCGCATTTTGCAGTGTTACAGTAGCAGCAGCAATTGAGTTAACTGCAAAAGGAGGCGAGTATTGTAGACCATAATCTAGATAAAGTTCATTTTCATCGCGGCCGAGAATGCTACTATTGAAGTTTCGCTTATATATTTCTCCGTAATTACCAACTGCCTTGATTATATTAACAACAAAGTCATTAGAGATTCCTAAACCTTTACCGATGTTGCTGTCAATACCTAAGAAAGTCCTAATTTCATCCGTAGAGTTGTTTGTCGGGTCGCTATCAGTATTAATTGCTACTAAATTCTGAATATTTTCCGAGCTAATACCAAGCTCTTCTGCCTGTACTAGGCTATATGTTACCCATCTCACCAAATCTCCCCATGCTGACTGATTTTCGTCGATAGCTAAGGCTAAAGGTTCCTTAGAAATGACATCATTAAGCAGCTTGTGGTCATCGGGATTTGCTAGTGTGGGAATCAACCCCGCAATAATAGTTTGGTCTGTAGAAATAGCATCGATTTCACCTCGGTTATAAGCGTCAAACATCTCTGCTGTTGTCGCAAAAATCTGAGGTATAAAATTACCACCAATCTCTGTAATGTAGTCTTGAATATTTTGTAAACCGCTTGTAGAGCTAGTTAGACCAATTGTGCGACCGTTGAGATCGGAAATAAAGCTAATTCCACTATCTTTTCGGACGAGAAAATCTTGTCCGGTATAAAGATAAGTAGGACTAAAATCAACACCCCGTGCCGCATCTCGAACTAAGTTATTAGTGATACCCGCAGCGAAAATATCGATCGCACCATTCGCTACATCGTCAAAACCTTGGGAGAAATTTTGGACGACGCCAACTTCAAGCTGATTCGGGTCACCAAAAACAGCTACTGCAACAGCTTTACCTAATTCAATATCAAAACCTTGCCATTCACCATTCGCTTGCTGAACAGCAAAACCAGGACTATTACCAGTTACACCAAGTTTAACCTTTCCACGTTCCTTGATTTCTTGAAGGAGATTGCGATTATCGTTATTAGTTAGCGTAAATTTGTCTGGCACTGTCCCAGCGAAGGGAGGAGAATAGAGTAAACCATCATTATCCCAAAGATGACTGCGATCGCGTTCTAAACCCGGAAAATTCCGGTTGTAGATTTCGCCATAGTTACCTACTTGTTTAATAATGTTGGTAACAAAATCGTTCTTAAGTCCGAGTTCTTTGCCTAAATTATCTTCTAAGCCAAGGAAACGATTTATTGCTGGATTGGTCTTATCGGCAAGAAACTCATTGATATTTTCTTTTGTAATACCAAATTCTTCTGCTTGAATAGGTGCATAAGTCACCCATTTAACTATATCTGCCCATTCCGAGTCATTTTCAGGAATAGTAACAGCTAGAGGTTCTTTCGATATCTCGGTGTCAAGGATTTTGTTATTTTTCGGATCGCTTAAAAACTGAAGACTACTATACAGAAGGGTGCGGTCTGAGGATGCTGCATCAATCTCTCCTTTCGCGTAAGCCTCGATTAATTGACTTTGTTCGTATTCGCGTAAGGTAAAATCAATACCTTGGGATTTGAAAAAACTAACAAGATTTTTACCAGCGTTTGTACCTTTAGTAGTACCGATGGTCAAACCTTTTAAATCGAAGATATCGTCAATATTGCGATCGCCTTTAACTAAAATCTGTTGGCTATTGTAGAGATGGATGGGTGAGAAGTCAACTTTGAGATTAGTATCCCAAGTATTGCGAACAGTAGTAGGTGCAGCAATGACATCAACTTCCCCATTTACCAAACTATTGGTGGCTACATCAAAACCTTTAGAAAAATCAAGTGGAACAAACTCGACTTTATTCGCATCGCCAAATAAAGCCGCAGCTAAAGAGCGAGACCAATCAACATCAAATCCTGTATAGCTACCGTCTGTTTGGAGGACAGAAAAGCCAGGAGCAAAACTGTTAATACCAACTTTAACAACACCACGCTGAAGAACTTTATCTAATAACATAGGTCTTTCCAATTACTTTGATGATTGTTGAGAACAAAAAAGAGGATGAGAATTACCCACCCTCCTGGAAAATAGCTAAAACAAAACGATTTGCTTATCGATGGAGAAATCTTGAACTAACAAACCATTATTTTCGATCGAAGTGATGTTGATACTGTTGTAAGACAAGATACCATTGTTGTATTTGAACTTACTGGTATCTTTTGTTCCAAATCCTTGAATGGCGATATAAATCTTATCGCTTGAATCAAAATCGCTAATTTTGTCATAGCCATTATCTGTGGGTGATAAGAATCTAAATATATCCGCACCAGCACCACCAGTTAGGATGTCATCACCAGCACCACCAGTTAGGATGTCATCACCAGCATCACCGATAAGAACATCATTACCGGAAGCACCAGTTAGGGTGTCATTACCAGCTTCACCATTTAGCACGTCAGCACCATCACCGCCAGTTAGGGTGTCATTTCCATCACCACCAACGAGCTTATCTTTACCAGCACCGCCATCAAGCGTGTCATCACCAACACCACCATCCAGCGTGTCATCACCATCGCCACCTGTAAGGATATCTTTCCCAGCGTTACCTTGAAGTTCGTCATTTCCTATACCGCCATCAAGTGTGTCATTACCATTGCCGCCATAGAGTGTATCATCGCCTTTATCGCCTTTTAAGGTATCGTTACCACCACGACCGTTGAACGTATCCTTACCGCTAGAACCTACGAATGTATCATCACCCTCAGTTTCTTTCACAGAAGCTATTACAGGTTGACTACCTCCACTGACAGTATCGGGGAAAAGATCCTTCAAATCAAACTTAAAGATGGGGTATCTGCCTAACTCATCTTTATAAACGGTTTTCATGATTTCCAGACCGAGAACACTAATACCAACTTTGACTTCAATTCCAAAGAAAGCATCTAGTTGACCGCTGAGGTCAATAAACTCGGTTAAAATCTGACCGATATTGTTACCGTATTCGCCACTAAAGGCTTGGGAAAGTTTTTCACCAACTTCCGAGAAGTGTATCTTACCGTCATTAGTGCCATTTCTTTCACCACCATCGACTATATCTAAACCAGCTTTACCTTCTAAGCCACCGTAACCAGTGAGCTTGGCAATATAGGCATTGGCACTTAAGCTTAACTGTGCTTTGGCACTGAGGCTTAATTCGTCAGTATCTTCGTCTGGCTGTAAAATTCCATCATTATTTTTATCGATTCCATCGCGTAGGTAGAAGCCATCGAAAATCTTAGAAGTATCCGTAAGACTGAAGTCAGATTCTGCCCATTTTTGTAAACCACTAGTATCAAAACCCACAAATAGGTCAGTTTTTAGCCCAAAGTCGGCATCGAGCTTACCAGTCACCTCTAACCCTGGTGGAACATAACCTAACACCCTTTCACCAGTTGTGAAAGGAACTCTAAGGTCAATATCGGGTACATCAAAGGTAAGTAGATCGACATCTTTCTCACCCATCAAGATGCGTAAAATCGTAATTGGGCTAAGTAGATCGAGGTTCAGTCCCGGCATACTAGTTAAGCTATCTAAAAGACTTGCTCCTTTAGTATTTTTTGCTTGTTCTTTAATGTCCGTGACTGGGGAATTAGACTTTAATTCTGCTGGAAGTTTGCTCTGGGTCGTGCTATCGCCGGTATCTTTACTTGCACCCTTAATATCGTTAAGGGTATAACTACCCATATTAATAGTGATGTTCTCACCTTTTTCAAAGGCAGCAATTTTCTTTACTACCTCATCAACTTTGGTAAACAGGTCAACCAGCTTCTTCGCAGAGTTAATCGATTTTTGGAATTTTTCGTAGGTTAAGTTTGCCTGCTTTAATAAAGGTTCGATTAAACCTTTGAGGTCTGGGTCATTGGCAGCACCGGCGAAAAACTCAATTAAGCTCAATTTACCGTCATTATTGCCCGTATATCCCTTGACTTTATCTAACTTGTCGTATTCCGGTAAAATCTTAATCAGAAACCCTGTGTCTGTATTGAGGACATCAATAACAGGTCTTAAAGGTTTAAACAGATCGTCGAGACCGTTAAAGACTGGTTTGGCAAATTTAGTAATAAACGTGCCTAAATCGAGGCTAAGGTCATTGAACGCAAGGGTGAACTTTTGTTGTTTTGCTTCTTCTTGATTGCCAAAGTTGAAGATGGGATAGTTGATAGCTAAATTAGTACCTATGGAGGGGAAAGCACCATCTCCACCGACACTGGCTTTCATCTGTAAGCCTAGATTTGCCTCACCGCCAAGGTTGTAGTTAATCAGGTCTTTGAATTTGATATTGGGGTCTGTTAACAGTTTGGTAATTTCCTTAACTGTTAAACGCTGACCATCATCGATTTTAACAAAAGTACCTTCTAATTTTGTGGTGTATGGTTTTAAGACTCCACCATTTTTTAAAGCTTTTGTTGTACTGTCGTAAACTTTATCGACAATAGTTTGCGCTAATTTTTCAGAGTTTTGACCAACACCATCACGATTGAGGTCAAAATACCAAGTTGATTGTCCGGCAGTGGTTTGTTGAATTAGTCGATAGTCATTATCATTGTAGATACTATTGTTATCGCTATCGAAATAGTAATAGTTGGTATTAGCGTCTTTGGCATTTTTGACCAAAACGAACTCTGCGGTATCTTTCAGCAAATCGGAGGCATTAGTGAAGGGTTCGTAAGAATCCAATTTATTATTGAGATCAAAGTCAAAGTAACGAATCAACCCTTCTTTACGATATTCGCCTTGGCCGGGGTCGTTTGCTGCTGGTTTGACATCAAAAGTACCATTTTTGTTTTTGTCAGCAGCTTGATGTTTGGGGTCTTTGGAGTCATATTTTAAGATAAAGCTTCCGCTTGCGTCCTTAAACCCTGTACCAATAGGTTCCGAGGCATCGGCTTTACCATTACCGTTTACATCCAAGAAAACTTCTACTGGTTGCTCTTCAAAAGTCAAAACTTGAGCCTTTTTACCATTAACTGTTATCTCCGATGCGTCAAATTGGTTGTTCTTGTTCTTGTCAAGTGCCTTATGAAGGGGGTCTTGAGGGTTAAATATTAACTCCTGAACTTGAGTTTTCGGGTTCTTTGGATCGGCAACAGTTTTGACCTTTCCTGTCGGTTCGGTATAGGGTTCGCCTTTATCCCAGCCACCGTTACCATTAGTATCGGTAAAGTCGAGATTACCATTACCGTTGATATCCAAGAAGTTAACTTTTTTAGTTAAGTCATCCGACAAACTAGCGCTAAAGTTAATACCTAACTGGCTGGGATTATTGGGGTCATTAGCAACATCAAGCTGCATGAACCAAAGATTTGCCTTCCCTTCTAAGTTACGATCTATTTTTTTGTTACCATTTTTGTCTAATTCTAAAATCGTGTTTTCGGTAATATCTTGGTCTTTTTCGTCGATTTTACCGTTGTTGTTTTTATCCCAGTAAACTTTGTTATTTTTTTCATCTTCTAAGAAGGTAAACTCACCAACTGATTGTAGGTCGTTGTAATAACGCTTTGGTTTGGTTTCGGGATTCTTTTTGTCAACATTTGCCTCAAAGTAGTATCCCTTACCGTCAGTTCCATAAACTCCTTCGCCTAAAAGGACATTGAAACCAGCATCAAATTTTGTGTTTTCTGTGTCAATGTAGAAACCAAAATCGTTATGGAAACCAAAGCCGAGACCGAAGTTGTAATTAAAGGAACTAGAAACATTTCCTTCGGTTTTTAAACCCAAAGCGGGTAAACCTAAATCGGCATCAAGGGCAAAATTAAAGAGATTATAGGTATTTGATACCTCAAATTTGACTTTGATTTCATCATCTGTCATCTCAACTTTGACATCAACACCTGCAAAGGGTTTGATTTCTGAGTCGATACCAAATTTTTTGAGGGAAATCTTAAAGTTGTGTAGAGTTTCTTCTAAGATTTCTTCAAGTTTACTGGTAGTCAGGTTGTCTGTACCATCAATGGCTTTCGCTACTTCATCATCTAAGCCTTCGGTAATCGAGGGTACTTTACCATCTGCACTACCAATCATTGGTAGTTCTAAATTCTTCAGGATTTCGCTGCTACTCCTTAAACCTTCCTTAACACCTGCGATCGCTTCTTCTTTATCGATGAGGCGATCGATGATATTTATTTGTTGGTCGGCAACTGCAAAGTTCTTGTAGGTAGCATCTTCACTATCGACTTTGTATTGCAGGAAAGAGGTATGAAAGTCCCCAGTTTCGATAACTCCTTCGTCAACACCACTAACGGTAACGGTTTGTAATTTATACCAATTCTGAGGGGTAAAGATGAGCGTATTATTGAGAGATCGAGTTTGACCGTTCGGATCGATGATAGCGATAGTTACATCCTTTGTCGGTTCGCTAAGGAGAGAGATTTGGAAAGTAGCGGTTTTTCCTTCAACGACAGTGGTATGGTCGCCAAATTCAATAATTCTCACTCCTGGTTGGTCGTCATCCACAATTCCTAAGATGGCTTCGGTTTTTTCATCGCCTAATTGATAACCTTCACCCGGTAGAAGTCTAATTTGAACAGTTTCGTCTGTTAATTTAGTTTGAGAACCCTGGTTAATCGCGTTAGCTTTTTGGGGAGCGATTAAGACTTTAACTTGACCTGCAACTTGTCCTGCAACTTGACCTGTAGTGTCTTGCAGTGTGGTGTTGTCTGCAATTGTTGCGACTACACCACCACCAAAATTTAACTCTGTACCTTTGATAATTGCGAGGTTTGGGTTGGTATTTTGTGAGTCAAGCGTTTGTAAGCCAAGGGTTAACTCTTTTTGGTCAACGGTTGACCCGACGACACTCAGATCGATTGCTCCCAATTTACTTTGAGAACCTTTAAGGTCATTAACATCATCAGCAATCGAGACTTTGATAGTGCCTTTTTGCTCTAAGGTTTGATTGGGGTCTAGCTCAGTATCTTCTGTGACGACAGCTTTAAACCCTTTAATAATTAACTCCGTACCTTTAGCAATTTTGGTAGATGGTGTTTTACTCGAATCAACTTTAATAGTTACATCCAGGGTTAAATAGCTATGAGTAACTGTTTTATTGGTAACGTTGAGTTTGGTTGATTCAACTAATTTATCGTCAATGGGGACAATCAACAGGTTATTTTGAATATCACCAGGAGCGATAGTTACTGAACCTTTTTTCGGGATGGGTTGATAGTCAGCTTTGGTTGTGTCGGTGTCATAGGTTGCCGAACCACCAATAATTTCGTAGTTAACTTTGATTCCCGTATCCCCTGCTCGTTTAGGTGCAGCATGATTCAGATACACCATAAACCCACTGGCAGCACCTTCGAGTTCCGATGCTTTCCAACCTGCCATGACTTTGGCTGTAGGTAGGTCATTATCGATGATTTTGACCTTAAGCGGTTCGGGAGCCAATTTAGTATTGTTATAAACAGGGTCTTTCTCGCTCTCGACTTTGAAGGAAACTAGGCTTTGGCTATCGTATTCCACCAAACTATCATCGACGGCTACTACCCGCACGACTTGTTCTTTATCCCAGTTTTTGTCGTTAAAGGTGAGAGTAATTTCTCTGTTTGGTTTTTCTCCATTCAGGACAATTTGGTCGTCACTGGGGATAACAGTTACTTTGACTTCCCCGACTGGTTGAGTCTTGAGGGTGACTGTAAAGACGTTGGTTGTACCTTCCTCAATTTTACCTGCATCACCGCGCAGGTTGATGTTAACGCCTGCGGTGTCGTCGTCGGTATTAGTTAGGTTAGTTGGTGTAACCTTGAGCTTATGGTATTTGAGGTCTTCGCTTTCAAGCGTGGTTAACAGTTGGTAAGGAACCTGCTTATTAATGCCATCATCAATTTTGTCGTCTACACCGACTACTGTAAACTTTTGTGGTTTATCCCAGTTATCGGGAGTGAATGTCAGAGCTTGAAAATCAGCTAATTCGAGATTTTTTGTAGCAGGCTGGATTGTAATTTTCGCCTTTCCTGGTTTACTTGCAGCAACAAATACGGTGACAGGTGCAATCGGTTGAGAATTGAGGTTTAGTTGGTAATCTAAAGAGTTGCCAGTCTCTGTAGTTACGTTTGTTTGTTGTAAAGCTTTGATAGTGACACCAGCGAGGTCATTATCATCTTCCAAGCTAATCTTAGTTTTGAAACTAGAAGGATTTTTGGGGTCTAAGTTATACTTTGTCCCGTCAAATAGTTGAATATCAATGCTTTCGGTATCTTCGGCAATGCGATCGCCGATTGGTTGAATGTCGATGCTGGCGCTAGTTTGACCCTTCGCAATTTTCAAGCCGGGTAGATTAATAAATGTAGCAAAAGTACCATCTAAGTTACCTACTACTAAATCTTGTTGGCGATCGCCATCTAAATCGACAAATACCGGACGGCTATTATTACCGACTCCAAAACCAGCGAGGTCATTGTTAGGTGCTGCGCTTAATACTCCATTGTTATTTTGGAAGTATTTGAGCGTGCCATCAGCGCTACCAACAGTTACATCTAAGTCACCGTCTTTATCTAAATCTGCAAAGCCAAGTTGACCGTTGAGATTTTTAAATGGATTAGCTGTATCAATTTGCTCGATGTATTTTGTTACATTCCCTTCAAGGGCTGCTTTGTAATATTTAGTACTACCGTTGCCTGCGGTAACGACTAAATCTATTAAACCATTCAGGTCGAAATCAACTAAAACGGGGGTACTGTTATTACCGACATTGATACCATTGAAGGGATTATTCTTGTCAATTTGTTCGGTAAATTGAGGTTGTTCCTTTGAACCTGTATTGCGGTAATATCTAAGAGCGCCACCAGTTGTACCTAGAACTACATCAGCTAAACCATCTTTGTTTAGATCGGCTATTGCGATAGCGCCATCGGGGACAGTAACCCCGTTAAAAGGATTAGCAACGCCGTCTTTTTGAATAAATAAAGGACTATTCTCAGTACCGTTATTTTGGTAGTAGTTAGTACCATTTGCTCCAACGGCTAAAGCATCCAAAAGTCCATCATTATTTAAATCGGCGAAGGCAATACTAGCATTTTTCCCAACGTTAAAGCCATTTAAGGGATTAGTATTACCAATTTGACGCAACAAGGCAAAACTACCGCCAGTTATCTTATAATCAACATTCTCAATAGCGTTACCACCGACTACGCCGTATTTAACTATAATATCTTCTGGCGCGGCTTGATTCAGGTTAACGGTTAGTTTGAGAGAGTTGCCATCTTCTTTCAATACAGAATTACTGAGAGAAAAACTCGCTTGCGGGCCCGCATTGCTAACAGCGGTGAAGTCAAGATCAACTTTTTGTTCCGGGCCTTTTCCTTGTACCAAGTCTTTTTTTATCTCGGCTTCGGTTTGTAATTCTAAGTTTTGAAGCGACTCCTTAATTTTTTGCTGGCGGTTCTCCTTAGTTAAATTAGGGTCATTTAAGTCTTTGACGCTGATGAAGTTACTATCGTTATCACGGTTCTCAATTTTAATCAGACTGATGTCATTAGTTGCATAGTTCGCGTCGTTACTGGTAGTTTTGACCGCAACCTGGTAGCTAAAATCACCATCGATAACTTTATCATCAACTCCTGTAACAGTAACTTTTTGATACTGATTCCAGTTATCCTTAGTAAATTGCAGCGAGGGGGTACTAAATTTACTTTCGGCAACGTTAATGCCGTCGAAAGTAATTGTCACATCATCTAGAGGTTGGCTATCCAAGCGCACTGCAAAGGTTGCACTATTTCCATTCTCAGAAGTTGTCAAAGTACTGAGGGAGGTAGCAATAACTTCCTGCGATTTACCATTTTCATCAATCTGAGTGTTGACATTAACAATCTGAATCCTCGCTTTGTCGTTGTCTTCGATATCGATAGTCGCAGACTTGTACGTATTATCGAGGATGTAGCCATTACGCTGGGATAGATTAATGGTTATCGATTCTTTTTGTTCGTCAAGATTATCATCAATGACATTAAAGCTGATTACCCCCTTTTTCTGACCAGGGGCAATTTGAATCTTGCCGATATCGTTACCCAGTAACTGATAATCTTGCGATCGCTCCGCCGAACCACTAATGCTGTAATATACATTCAATCCATTTTCTGGTGCGGGGTCGCTCAACTCCACCAAAAATTGTCCGTTTTGACCGATACCTTCGTTAACGGTTTTATCAATGGGAGTAATCCGCACTAAAGGTATAATTTCTTTGTCTCTGGGGTCGCCCTCCGTTACTTGGAAAAGAGGTGGCTGGAGGGTAGTAGAGAAGGGAATTTCTCTTGTTTGATTATTGTAGTTAGCATCAAGGCTAGTGAAGGTAGCAGTAACCTTGCCATCAACAAGTACTCCAGTCAAGTAAACAGCTTGCGGTTTATCCCAGTCAGCAGGCTGAATAGTAATTTGTTTTTGAGATAGCTGACCAGCAGAAGTGGCGAAATTAACTGTAACAGGAGCAGTTGGTTGAGTGCTGAGTTGAACATTATAGGTGAAAATAGAACCAGCAGAATTAATGCCATTTAGTTGCAAATCTGCTATTTGTAGTTCCTTTGCACCTGCGTTTTTAGTTACTTCCAATCGATAGATATTATAAGCTGTTGCGTTATCAAACTTGTAAGTTTTTGTTAGAAAACGCGATGCGAAGGTTTCTCCTGTCACTTTGTGTAGTTCAACAAATTTAATACCATCATTTGACCCTAATAAACGCCAATCTTGCGGGTCTCTTTGCGGAGAATCATTCGCTGAAGTGATGGTATATTGATTAAGAACGCGAACTTCTTTATCATTTAATTGATATTGAAGCCAACCTTGGTTATCGAAAGTCAGCCACTTGGTGTTCGATTGATTATCGAAAGCTTTCTCTTGTTGTTCTCCTATAGGAGATGGAATCGAAGTAGGTTTAGAGGTTATTTTTCCAGGTAAATCGGTTAAATTATTAAGTTGTAACTCCGCTATTTGTAGTTCCTTAGCACCTGCATTTTTACTTACGTCTAAGCGGTAGTATTTATAAGCTGTTATGTTGTTAAAATTATAGCTTTTCGTCGATAAACGCGATGCAAATGTTTCTCCTGTTACCTCGTGTAGTTTATCAAAATTAATACCATCATTCGACCCTAAGAAACGCCAATCTTGCGGGTCTCTTTGGGGAAAATCATTGGCTGAAGTGATCGTATATTGGTTAACTAACTGAGCTTGTCCATTATTTAATTGATATTGTAGCCAACCTTGGTTATTAAAAGTCAGCCATTTAGTGGTTGATTGATTATCAAGAGCTTTCTCTTTTTGTTCTCCGATGGGAGATGGAAGCAGAAGGTTATTGGTGGTAATTATTCCAGGTACATCATTAAGTTTAAATTCGCTTCTGTTAAGTTGAAATTCTGCTATTTGTAAATTGCTGGTAGAGAAAAAACTTGAGGCTCCGTTATTAGCAGTAATGTTTAAGCGATAGTAGCGGTATGCTTGAGTATTATTTAAATCGTAACTTTGAGTTATTCCCCGTTGAGCAAAAGTTTGATTAGTACGAGTATCTAAAGTAGTCCAGTTCTGATTATCATTCGAGCCTTGTATTTGCCAATTTTTCGGATCTGCTTCTGGTTTGTCCTTTGCAGAAGTAATTTTATATTGATTAGCTACATAAGCCTTACCGTCATTAAATTGATATTGAAGCCAACCAGTTTTATCTCCTGTATTCCACTCTGTATTTAAGCGATTATCGAAAGCTTCATAGGCATCATCAAAAAGGGTTAAATGTGAATCAGGTGTACCAGGTAAAGCAGTTAGAACTAAATTGGTATTTTTGAACTGAATTTCTGCTAACTGTAGTTTATTCCCGCCATTATTATCAGTGATATTTAAGCGGTAGTAGCGGTAAGCGACGGTATTGCTAATGTCGTAAGTTTTTGCTTGCGAGGGACTTGTAAAGCCTTGGTCGCTACGACTATCTACAACAGTCCAACGAAAACCATCATTCGAGCCTTGTAATTGCCAATTTTTTGGATCTGCGGTGCGATCGCTATTATTTGCAGAAGTAAGAATATACTGGTTGACAATATAAGCTTGACGGTCGTTGAATTCGTATTGTAGAAATCCAGTTTTGCCTGGAGTTGACCAATTAGTATTTAACTTATTATCAAATGCCTTGTCTCTTTCTTCACCGTAAGGAGATGTAGAGTCAGAAGTTGTCACTGTACCGGCGAATAAATCGTCTACAGCGAGAACCGATTTTCTTGACAGTGGGCTATTTTGATTAACAACACGGTTAAACTGGTCTTTAATGACGATACCCGGTTGATAGGCACTATTATCCTTAATAACTATAATTGCAGATTGCTTGGTGTTATCGACTCGATAGTTACTGTTATTGGGGTTCTTATCAGCATTTGGATCATCAAAGTTATAGGGAATTAGGGTAATCTGAATCTGCTCGTCCCCTTCTTTGATGGCATCGGGTAAGGCAGTAAAATAAATTTTACCTGCTTCCTCTTTATCGGGGATAATAATTGCGTTAAAAGGCTGTTCGCCAATACTGCGACGTACCTGGGAAGCGAAATAGTCACTTCCTTGGATAGCATTACCAGAAAGGTTATATCTTAACCATAGTCCAATGGGATTATCAACAGGTTTATCGAGGTTGACTTCGACGTAACCAATTTGCGGCAGGGGATTATAGATATAGTCATTGCCTGTGGGACTTTGCAATCTACCATCATTTTTGTTGATGCTACTATCAAGGGCATTATTATAAAATTGCCAGTAACCAACTAATCCTTTTTCATTACCTTTTAACGGTTCAATGAGATTTTGTTGGATTTCTTCATAGGTACGGGCAGCATTCCACAGACGTACTTCGTCGATTTGTCCTTGGAAGTTTTTATCAAATTTTCCGTCACCTTTACCAATGTTTAACTGTTGATTTTGATAAGGTTTTTTACCAGCAAACTCAAGGGTATTATAGACTAAGTTACCATTGACATAGAGTCTGTATTCATTGCCATCAAAGCTAGTGGCAACGTGATTCCACTGGTTGCGGTTGAGGACGTTTTCTGTTGTGAACTCATTCCACTTCGTCCCATCCCCAAAGCCTGCGACAATACCAGTTTGTTTAGATACCCAGATCCCTGGATAGCGTTGCGCTGCATTTGCTGATGGTTGATAACCCAAGATATTAAATTTATCATCGGTATTGATAGTTGGTAAAATCCAGGCTTCTTGGGTAAATTGTCCAGTTTGACTCAAATCAAAGCTGTTATTTGCCGGAATATCGACATAGTTACTCCCCGTCAATTTTAAGGTCGATTCGAGGTTAACAAGAGTACTCCCATCGCCAAAACCTTCACTTAAGTTAGTTACTTTACCGAGAGAAATAGTTGGTTCGTTGTCCTCGATATTAACGCTAAGTGAGGCTTTAGTATTATCTACACCGTAGCCATCGTCTTGTTTGTTAGCGACATTATCTCTCAGACCAATGGTAATTTTTTCGTTCTGACTATCTTCGTAGAGGGTGTCATTAACTACCTCAGCAATAACAGTTAGATAATATTTTCCACTGTTATCTATTTGCAACTGAGTCGGGTCAATATTAATAAAATCTCCATTGGCATCTTTTGAGAAGTCTTTTTGCTCAGTTTGGTCGTTTGGATTGTAGCGGTAATATAACTTATAATCGGAACCTGGCTTTGTAGCGGCAATAGTTCCCCTTGTTGCTTTACCAGATTCAACTGTATCGATACCTGGCAATTGTAAATACAGGCTAAAGTTTTGCGGTGGCTTTTGGTCGAATACGACTTTAAATTGTCCGTGTTGCTTGCCTTCTTCTATCGGGTCTTGTAGTTTTTCAATGCTAATGAGGGGTTCGTTGTCTTTAATTGTGTATGTTATTTGTTGTTTCGCAGCATCAACCTCGTAGTTAGTCCCAGGATTGAGTTTAATAATTACAGTCTCATTGGGATCGTAAACTTTATCGTCTACTGCGGTCAAAATGTTAACTGTTTTCGTAAATTTACCATTTTCCGAACCCCAACCTTGGTCATCTGTAGTTACCGACGCGAGAGTATAATTTGCTGAACTAGCTGTACCACCACTTTGAACTTGGAAGTTTAAAGTGGTGCTTTGTACTGGTTTGCGATCGGCAATCAGTTTGATTGTACCCGCAGCACCCCCTTCAATTGGATCGACACCTTTCTCGACTCCAATCCGAGTATCGTTGTCTTCAATCGTAAAGGTGGCAGTATTTTGAATATCTCTTTTGTATTGACCGGGTAAAAGTTTTAGCGTGAACTGTTCTGTTGCCGTTTCATAGATGGCATCATCAACAACCGGAATATCAAAGGTTTGCCCGCTGCTAGTTAGACGAACTCTAAAACTATTATCTGGAGTGAAATCAACTCCTTGTTCTGCAACGCTTGTAGCGCTAACGTAATAGTAAACATCAATTCCGCTTGAAGGTAGAGTACCACCAGTAACATCGAGTCTGAATGTAGCTTTTTTGTCTTTTTCAGAGGCACTTATAGAAGTGATTTTAATGGTGGGTAGATTATTAACTTTGCCAGTCGGATTGCTGCGATCGCTATCAATATAAGCAACATTGAGTCCGTTTTGGTTGTTAAGAGAATTAAGTTGGTTGTTGGAGAATTGAGCAGCGATCGCTTGTCCTAAAGCTTGACCGTTATTTCCACCTGCACCCGCTGTAACGCTGTTATTTGTAAAGTTGCTATTTAAAACGCTGAGGTTAGCATCTTGACGAACGAAAATTGCACCACCTAAGCCAGCACCACCGCCACCGCGTCCGCCAGGAAAGCTACCTTTACTACCATCATTGTTCGGAGGGGTAACTCCTTGTACGCCACTTCCACCAAAAGCTGCACTAGATCCACCATTACCACCCCTACCATCATCACCACCACTAAAAGTATCGTAATCATTACCGCCGCCGCCGCCACCGCCGCCGCCAGCCCCAAAACCACCAGCACCACCAGCACCACCATCACCGTTATTGTCGCCGCCACCGCCGCCACCGCCAGTGCCACCACCAGCACCGAAGTCACCCGAACCGCCAGCACCACCTTTACCACCGCCTTTAGAACCAGCATTACCAGGAGCAGCACCATTGAAGGCAAAACTGGCGTTATCGTTAAATCTGCCTCCAAAACCACCTTGACTACCACTTTGCTCATCACCACCACCAGCACCACCAGTCCCATCGGAACTTCCACCGACTGCGCTGTTACTATTAAAAGTAACGTTATTAATGGCGACATTACCTTTGTTAACAAAGATTGCTCCGCCAGCACCTAAACCACCGCCACCGCCACCGCCTGCATTACCCCCTTTAGCATAGCCACCCTTAAACGTAACACCTTCAAAACCAACGTTCGCACCATCAACAGCGATAATCTGATATCGATTTTGTCCATCAATGGTGATGTTATTATTACCAGTAATAAAAGTGTCATTATTAATATTAAGAGTAGGTAGGGAACTATTGAGGGAAATTGTCCCAGAAACTTCCGTTAAATCGATTACATCTAAACCAGGACTATTCGCTGCATCAATAATTGCCTGTCTTAACGAACCCGTCCCACTATCATTCGTATTGCTAACTTTAATAATTTTCAGCACACCTGCGTAATTGTTACGCACTTCTGCTGCTAAGGCAGATTGAGCTTCAATTTCTCCTGTTGCTACTTCTAATTGCCAATCTCCCCCTAAATTCGTACTACCTGTTAAGTCAGTTGAAGCTGCAATATCTGCACCAGTTAAATTACTCAACTGCTGGACAAACTCTAAACCAATGTTTCCGGAAGCGACATTACAACCGTAGAATAAGATATCAGCTTTCTCGGAGAGAGACTTACGCCACTCCTGCAAATAGGGACTATATTCTCGTAAATTAGCATTACTAAGTACTGTCGTACCTAGTTGTACCATCCCTTCACCACCGTGAGAAATTATCTCAATAGTTTGAATCTCTTGTCTTTCGGCTAATGCTTTACTGATTTGTTCAACCCCATCCTGTGTAGAGTCTAAAATTATAATTTCTGCTTCGGAATTAACATTTTCTAAAAAAGTTTTGTAGTTAGCTACGTTAGCATCAATGAAAACGATGGAGGAGGTTTTGTTAAATTGCATGATTTTTATCCTACAGTAAATGAACTAAGGTCAATAAAGTGATTTTGAAGGCTATAAAGGAACTTGAACTTTGCTGATGAAACGTTCATTCAAAAGACATTTCAAATTTAAATAAATCAGCCCATAGGATTGGTGTATTGGCTGTCCGTGCAGGTTGCAGCGCCTTACTTATTCGCGCAGGCTTTCCTGCTATGGCATGACACGATACGAATAGCCCGGGCAAATAAAGTTATTTTGTGGTTGTTGTTTTTACTAAGAGAATTTTCAAAAGTCTCATCTCTTAATGTTAAAGCTCCAAATTATAGAAGTAAGTTGCTTGTCAAAGGCGTTTAGCAACGCGATTGCCTCGAACTAACTACACTTTTGGTTATAGTTTTTTATTGAACTTACAACAACAGTAATAGTACTTAGTCATTGTTAAGGGCGAATCAAGGAAAATAGAATTTGTGATGCGATGGTTCGTTTGCTTAATTTTGACATGTTGTGAGGGTCGGATGCCCGACTTTTTTAAGGATGCTGCTGGCGATTCAGGGGTGACACCCTTTTATATAACGATTTCTCGCTAGCTACGATATTCGATATTATAGGGGCACGGCACTGCCGTGCTTCTAGGGTTTTTTAGTCATCAGTGTTTATACGCCATCATCCGAGTTCAAGAATTTTTATAAGTGTTATCACTGTTGCCTAATCTGAAAACAAAAGCCATTATTTGGTGGTGGATGATACAGTACAATTACATACCATCAAACTTTGAAATAATTCTTTACTTCGTATAAGCCCTAGTCGAGTTTAATAATATACCTATGACTTCAGTTGCTGAAATTGGTAAACTTACTGTCAATACTACAGAAATTATTCCTTTACTAACTAAGTATCAAATGATGCCTGGTTTGTACCGTTCTTTAATCGTTGATGAAGCGATTTCTAAATGGAATTTAGAACCGGAAGACGAAATGTATGCGCTCAATAGATTCTGCGAGCGGAATCAACTAACTACTCCAGAAAAGCTTGCAGCATTTTTAAATTACTATAAAATCGCGGATAAACAATTAGAAACATTGGCAATTAGAGAAATGAAAATTGAGAAATTTAAAATTGCAACTTGGGGTAACCAGGTTGAATCTTATTTTTTAAATAATAAGACTTCATTAGATCGAGTTATTTATTCTCTGATTCGTACTAAAGATTTGGGAATCGCGCAAGAACTTTTTTTTCGCATTCAGGCAGGAGAACAGAGTTTTGCTGAATGTGCCAAGGAATATTCTCAAGGTCCAGAAGCTCAAACATCTGGGCTAGTTGGACCTGTAGACTTAAATACACCTCACCCGACTATTGCAAAAATGCTGTCTAAGTCTGAATTAGGTGAAGTTTTACCACCAATTCAGTTAGGGGAATGGGTCGTAATTTTACGTTTAGAGAAACTAATTTGCGCCCAGCTTGATGATGGCTTGTACCAACAAATTATTAATCGCTTATTTGAGAATTGGTTAGCAGAACAAGTTAATAAAGTCCAGATTGATTGGATTGATGAAGATTCACAATTAGAAAGCTATCAACATCAAACGAATCAAAATCTTATGCCTCATTCGCATTTATTAAATCTAGCATTACAGTCATAATAATTAAGATAATTTAGTTAAATTAAATGATTACTTCTAGCAATACTATTCAAGATTTTATTGGCAGTATTCATCCTTTTAAAGAGCTTGACCGTGCCATTGTCAAGCGAATTGTAGATATACTACAGCCATTGCGCTACCGCATGGGTCAAGCTATCTTTGTGCGGGATGTGATGCCCGATAAGGTTGTAATCGTGTATTCGGGTCAAGCTCGTTTAATTGGTTATCCACCTAATACAACGATACCAGAAACCTTACAGCTATATAAAGAAGGGGATATATTCGGATGGGCAAGCTTAGTTCGCGGTGTTGCGTGCGAAACTGTTATCGCATCATCTGAAACTCTGTGTTTTACCCTTGATGCTGAGGACTTTCTCAAGTTATTGGTACAAGAAGATAATGGTGGATATTTCCGCAATCAATGTTCTTTGATTGAAGTATACGAACTCTTAGGTGTAGAATTGCAACGTCGTGCTGTGGGAGATGTCAACCTCACGCAATTAGCTTTAACTGCATCTCAAGAAGCAGTAGTCTTCAATTTAGCAAAAGGTAAAACAGCACTACAGCATTTAGACCCTAATCTACTATGGCTAGTTAGCAGCAATGGTTCAAACTATCCGATTGGTAGTCGTCTGGAACCAATCAATCGCGCTGATATCCAAGTTGAAACGGACGGAGTTCGTCTGATCGGATTAAGGGAACAGACAATATCAGGAGAAAACACCCCAACAAATCCTCTTCCTTCCCTGACCTCTTCTTCTCTTTGGGAAGATACACCCTATGCTTCGGAACCGGAAAGAAAAGTAAAGCAAACGACAACAAAATACCCATATATCCAGGGACGAGGGCCTATTGATGCAACCCTTGCTTGTTTTCAAATGCTTTCCCAGCATTGGGGAATGCCTTGGAAGCGAGATGTTCTCAATCGGGCATTGGTTAACAATTTTCAGCGCACGGGTAAGATATCGATCGAATTATGCGGTGCATTGTCTGAATTGATAGGGTTAAAATCGCAACTAATTCAAGTTCCCGCAGATACTATATCTCAGCTTCCGACACCAGTACTCATTCCTTGGCTGGAAAGTTTTGCTATTCTCTACGAAGCATCAGAAAAAGAATTAATCATCGCCATTCCCGAACAAGGAATTACCCGGAAAAAAACAGCGGATTTTGCCGAAACTTGGGGAGAATCAGGACAAGTCCTACTTTTACAAGCAACTCCAGAGACTCCTAAAAATAGATTTGATTTGTCGTGGTTTTTACCCTCTATCAAAAAGCATCGAACAGCTTTAATCGAAGTATTTATTGCTTCACTATTTGTCCAATTATTGGGGTTAGCAAATCCTCTAATTACTCAGGTAATTATTGATAAAGTAATCATTCAAAATAGTATCAATACGCTGAATGTTTTGGGCAGCTTGCTCATCATTATGTCGGTAATTGAGGGTATTATTACTTGGCTGAGAACCAACTTGTTTGTTGATACTACCAACCGAATCGATTTAAGTTTGGGTTCAGAAGTTATTGACCATTTGTTAAGACTACCTCTACGCTATTTTGAAAAGCGTCCAGTTGGTGAAGTATCAAGTCGAATAAATGAGTTAGAAAATATCCGTTCTTTTCTGACAGGTACTGCCCTTACAGTAGTTCTAGATGCTGTCTTTTCAGTTATCTACATTGTCGTGATGGTGTTCTACAGTTGCCTGCTAACGATAGTAGCACTAGTGACTATACCCTTATTTGCGCTACTGACATATATATTTGCCCCCATTATTCGCAATCAAACTCGAACTAAAGCGGAACGCAATGCCGAAACTCAATCGTATTTAGTGGAAGTAATTGGAGGTATTCAAACGGTCAAAGCGCAGAACATCGAACTCAATTCCCGATGGCAGTGGCAAGGACTTTATAGTAAATATATTAGTGCCAGCTTTGAAAATGTCCTAACCTCAAATACTGCCGGTTCCCTAAGTAATTTCCTTAACAAATTATCTAATTTGCTGTTACTGTGGGTAGGTGCGTATCTAGTACTGCAAAAAGAAATTTCATTAGGAGAACTGATTGCCTTTCGCATCATCGCTGGTTATACCACGAGTCCCCTACTACGCTTAATTCAACTGTGGCAAAACTTTCAAGAAACCGCACTATCCCTCGAACGACTTGCAGATATTCTCGATACACCCCAAGAGAGTGAAATTGCCGGACGTAATAATATTCCCATGCCGCAAATTCAAGGTCGTGTCAAAGTTGAAAATGTGACATTTAGTTTTGCTAAATCTCCCAACCCCCAACTAAACAACGTCACAATTGATATTCCGGTTGGTTCGTTCGTAGGTGTAGTTGGACAAAGCGGTGCGGGTAAAAGTACTCTCACCAAACTCATTCCCAGGTTATACGAACTAAGTGCCGGACGCATCTTAATCGATGGTTATGACATTAGCAAAGTCGAACTGTACTCATTGCGGCAACAAATAGGGATGGTATTACAAGATACTCTCCTATTTGATGCCACCGTCCAAGAAAATATTGCTCTCACAGTGCCGGATGCTACTCCCGAAGAGATTGTCGAAGCCGCCAAAATCGCTTGTGCCCATGAATTTATTATGAATCTGCCTCTCGGATACAACACGCGAGTTGGGGAAAGAGGTGCTGCTTTATCTGGGGGACAAAAACAACGGATTGCGATCGCTCGAACCGTGTTACAAAATCCACCACTACTAATTTTAGACGAAGCCACCAGTGCCCTAGATTACAACACAGAACGGCAGATGTGTTTGAACCTGGCAAATGCATTTAAAGGAAAGACTGTATTTTTTATTACTCACCGTCTTCCTAGCATCCATAACGCCGACTTAATCCTGATGATGAGCCAGGGAAGTATAGCAGAGAAGGGGACTCACGCCGAACTAATGGCTCTCAAAGGACTTTACTACTGCCTTTATCAGCAACAACAAGCACAAATATAATTAAAAATATACGTAGGGTGCGTTACGCTATCGCTAACGCACCATCCGTCATGTTTCGGTGCATTACGGATTTCATCCTAACGCACCCTACAAATACTGCCTTTATCAGCAATAGCAAACCCTAATTAAAAATTATGAGTATCAATAACGGAAATGCCAAGCATGGAAATGTTTCCACATCACTACTTACTTCCACTCAAACCCCAGAAAAAGTAGCAACTACACCTACTCCCCAACAAACAACATCTAGGAATAATGTCAAATTTAAGCAACCTGTAATATTAAAACAATCACGTCTTTGGTCGCGGGCAATTCTTTGGGTATTGATGGGTGTCACCGCTAGTACTGTCATCTGGGCAAATTTCACTAAAATCGAAGAAGCTGTTTCTGCTCAAGGAAAATTAGAACCTACAGGTACTGTTAAAGAAGTACAAGCACCAATAAATGGAGTAGTTAAAGAAATATATGTCAAAGATGGAAACTCTGTAAAAGCTGGACAAAGCCTATTAACTCTTGACCCAACAACTGCATTATCTCAACTAAATTCTTTAAAGCAAATCCGCGCTTCTTTGATTCAAGAAAATCAATTTTATCAGTCCCAATTAAGCGGTCAGCCTATTCCAGTTCGTTCAGTCACAATACCTGTGAAAATGCTTACCCTAACCAAAAGTCGTAATACAATAGCTGCTGAAAACCGCCTTTATCGCACTCAATTGAATGGTTCGCCTAATAATATTAATCTTTCCAAGGAAGAACAGCAACGCTTACAAGCAAGACTAGTAGAATTAAATTCTCGTTTAGCTAACATCCGCTTACAAGCTCAACAAGCAGGGCAAAAATTACGGCAAAATGAAGTACAACTGGCTCAGGCTATAAATACTTTACCCATTAGCCAACAAACTTTAGTTCTTAATCAGAAAAAATTAGAAGTTAATCAACAGGGATTGGGGCTAGATCAAGAAAAGCTAGCACTTAATTATTCTAATCTCAAAATTAGCGAAGATATAGCTAAAAATCTCGAAGAAATTACTAAAGAGGGTGCTTATTCAAGATTGCAACTGCATAAACAACAACAGGAAGTTATTCAACAAAGACAGAATGTATTTACTCAACGGCAGCAGATACTGCAACAAAAACAACAGATACTTCAACAGCAGCAACAAGTTTTAGAACAACGTTCTTCAGTTCTAAATTTAGAATCACAAGCTAAACAATTTATTGAAGAAGAAAAACGCTTGAAACTAGAGATAGCTAGCGCACAAGCACAATTACTCAATAGTGCTGCTGTTTCCCAAGAAGACTTACTTGCCAAAATTACGAATAATGACAAAAATCTTGCGGAAATTGATTCTCAAATAACTAAAGCTATCGTTGATAATGAAAAAACAATTGCTGAAAATGATAGCCAAATTAGTCAGACGCAAATGAATCTAAAATATCAAGAAATTAAAGCACCGACTAGCGGCACAATTTTTGAACTCAAAGCTAATAGCCGTGGTTTTGTAGTTACCAGTAGCGAAACAATTGTCAAAATTGTTCCAGAAGATGCGCTGATTGCTAAAGTTTATATTACTAACAAAGATATTGGTTTTGTCAAAGAAGGAATGACAGTTGATGTGAGAATTGACTCTTTCCCATTTAGTGAGTTTGGAGATATAAAAGGTAAATTGGTATGGATAGGGTCAGATGCTTTACCTCCAGACCAAATTTATCCCTTTTACAGGTTCCCAGCAACGGTACAGTTAGAGACTCAGCAGTTACAGGTGAACGGACGTAAGATACTGCTGCAATCGGGGATGTCTGTAAGTACAAATATCAAGATTAGGGAGAGGACGGTGATGTCTATATTTACTGATATGTTTCACAACAGTGTGGAGAGTTTGAAAACAGTACGTTAGCGAAGGAAACTTAGTTTTCGTTTTTCTCTCACCATATAAGGCACGGGGTTTTTGTTACCCCGTCAGATTTAAAACAACATGCTATGCTCTGAATCCCAACATTTATTATCGCGCCATTCTCGACCTTGATGCTTGCAATCTGATTTAGTTTCTACCCAAGGTAATGAAGTTGGATATGAACCAGGATTATCAATTGCATTTGCCTGTGAATTAGTTGAAGAGAAAAACTGTATACCTAAATAGCCAATTATCAAGACTTTTACAAAGATAAATGCAATAAAAACTTGATTCAATGGTTGTTGGTATTTTTGCATTCTATAAACCTGATTTTTTCCTAACAGTAATTTTTTAAATTGCTTTTTAACGAGCAACAAAAGTTAGCGCAATCCGAAAATTGCGCGTTGCCAGTATTACACGCAAGACAATAAATATCTTAATAAAACCCGAATTTAAAATTATCTTTCAACAGAGAAAAATAATTAAGTGCTTTGTTGATAGTCCAATTATTACTGATGAATATGCCAACTGTGCAGTATCTATCTTAAGGTAGGTGTGAACTTTCAACTAAATTCTCGTGAATGTACAGAAGCTCAACAGCTACTTGAGTAGTTTACCTGAATTGCGATCCAATACTGCTCGGATAAAATCCCCCATCTGGGGCGACCTGCTTTTCAAGGGGGGGTTGGGGGGATCTCCGGGATATTAAAACGTTAACTTAACCGAGCAGTATTGGAGGGCAGAAGGTAGAGGGTAGAACCTACACCAAACAGCAAAAGAACCTTAATTAGCGTTTAATATGCTTAGGAAAGTAAGGGACTAATAAAGATTGCGCTAGTTCACCTTGTTCATTATAGAATTTTATTTGACCTTGTTCAGAACATAACCGTAATTCAACTGCTTGAGCTTCTAAATATAATTTTTTGAGTAAAATGGAAGTAAACTAGATTATATTTAGAGAAATCAAATGACGGTTGTGAGATGGACGGACGAAATGCTGGATGGGTTGGCTTCAAGTGTCGCCGATCTGCGCGAAAGTGTTACTGAGGTGCGAGAAAGCATTACTGAGGTGCGAGAAAGCATTACTGAGGTGCGAGAAAGCATTACTGAGGTGCGTGATAGTGTAGATGGTCTAAGGGTAACTGTTCAAGCTTTGTTGCAAGTGGCTGCTCAAAGTCAGCGAGATATGGAATTAATGAAGCAACGACAAGAAGAAAACGATCAAAGATTTAATATTTTGTTAGAAGAAGTCCGCTATTTAAGAAGAGGTAATCAAGGGAGTTAAAAACTTGTTTGCGATCGCACTTCCCCAAATTTGCCTCATCAATTAATAATTTACTTTATCAATATCGGTGTGGATAAAGTCATTACCTTTGAATCGTAACTGATTTTTTTGCGAAAGTTTCAGCGATTGCCCTTAAAACTACTAGATTGCCTCAGATGCTTTATCTCCTCATCCTTAAAAATCGCACTCCCTCATTCCTAAAAAGGCGATACCTACGGTAAGCTACGCTAACGCACCCCATCCCCACCAACAGCGCGCCTTCCCAAAAACCCATTCCAACTAAAATAGCGATCGCGGTTCTACCTATCAAAAGAAAATAATTTATTCTTTGGCACAGTCTTATAGTTACAATAGGTTGGAATGCCAAATCTTGACTCATAGATACCCATGACTGAGCAACCGGGGGATTCTCAGCAATCGAACAAACCGACCGATGGGGCAAAACCCAAGTCGGTCGATCGATCACCGATAAATCTAATTGCCGATGTTTGGAATCAAACAACCTCGCGTCTAGTTAAACTTCTACCCGTAGACCAACTCGCGCAAAACACGGTCAAATTATTCAGCGTCAGCGATGCTCAAGTTGCTGAAATTTTAGACACTGTTCGCACCCAATTACCAACCACCGAAGCACTATTAATCGGCAAACCCCAAGCCGGAAAAAGTTCGATAGTCCGGGCATTAACAGGCTTTAGCGCCGAAATCATCGGACAGGGATATCGTCCACATACGCAACACACCGAACGTTATACCTACCCCTCGACCGACTTACCGCTACTTGTTTTCACTGATACGGTTGGATTAGGTGATGTTAACCAAGACACCCAAGCGATTATTCAAGAATTAGTCGGCGATTTGCAACAACAAAGTCGCGGTGCAAGAGTTTTGATTCTTACCATCAAAATTAATGATTTTGCTACCGATACTCTTCGTAAAATTGCCCAAGACTTGCGACAGAAATATCCCGATATACCCTGTCTGCTAGCGGTAAGTTGCTTGCATGAAGTTTACTCGCCTAGTATAGAAAATCACCCAGTTTATCCACCCGATTTTGATGAAGTCAACCGAGCTTACAGTGCAATTCAAGAAGCCTTTAAAGGATTGTACGATGCTTCCATCTTGATTGATTTTACCCTCGAAGAAGACGGTTACAATCCAGTATTTTACGGCTTGGAAACATTTCGAGATACCCTTGCCGACTTACTCCCCGAAGCCGAAGCAGGGGCAATTTACCAGTTACTCAATAAAGAAGCTTACCTTGGCGACCAAATTGGCAACCTCTACCGCGATGTAGCACGACGTTACATGTCAGCTTTTGCGATTATGGCGGCAACCTTAGCAGCAGTACCTTTACCACTGGCGACAATGCCCGTACTGACAGCATTGCAAGTTTCAATGGTGACAGTATTAGGAAAGTTGTATGGACAGAATTTAACGCGATCGCAAGCTGGGGGAATCGTCAGTGCTATAGCTGGAGGTTTCTTGGCACAACTTGTTGGACGCGAATTAGTAAAATTTATACCGGGCTTTGGTAGTGTTATCGCTGCTTATTGGGCAGCTGCCTATACTTGGTCGCTAGGTGAAGCAGCCTGCGTTTACTTCGGTGACATCATGGGAGGCAAAAAACCTGACCCGAAGAAAATTCAAACTGTGATGCGAGATGCGTTTGAGGTTGCTAAAGAACGGTTTAAAAGTATTAAACAGTAGAAATGGGGTTCATGGTTTTCATTCGTGAGAATACGTAGGGGCGGTCTTTACCCCGCCCCTACAGTCGATGGGATAACGAAAAATTTTTGCGTGAGGGGTGATGCCCCTGAATCACTACCAGTATCTTTGGATAGCCACACAAGCTTTCAAACAATCATATTTTTAAACATTGACAAAAGTTTATATATTCAATAAGTTTTTAAATATTTCTATATGAAATTGAATTTACAGATAGTAAATACCTATTTAATTATGGTAAACAAAATAAATCATAGACTCTAGATTATAGACACCATAAGCAAAAAATATATAGATTCTGACTTATTGTAGTTGCCAAAGCACACAAAAAATATAAATTTATCTTATTTTAATACTGTTAGTGACTTGTAACTTAAATGCGACGCAAATCCTCGGATTATTAATTCTGATGAGGGTTTGATATCAACGTATACATATATTAAGTATCTAATTAAGCAACTCGGCACCGTTCTTAATACTTATGGCATTATTAAATTCAGAATTCGGCAAACAGAAAGACACACGGACGGTTGGCAAAGGCTTCCAGTCTTTATTTTTAATATTATTGATATTATCGACAATTAGTGCCGTGAGCGTTCGCTTGGCGCATTTACAAGTTATAGAAGGGGAAAAATATAGCGATCGCGCCCAGTCGAACCGGGTTAGAATGATTCTCAAACAGCCCGAACGGGGCAATGTATTTGACCGCAACGGCAAACTTTTAGCTACAACTCGCTACCCACGTTCGGTATATCTCTGGCCTATGGCACATACCAAACCCGCTTGGCAAGAAAAAATAGGTCCGCGTCTATCGCAAATTCTGGATATTCCTCAAGCGGAAATCGAAACGAAACTCGAAGAAGCGGGCCCCAACTCCAGTTCGCTGGTGCGGATTGCCCGCGATTTGACGATGGAAGAAATTACAGCTTTGAAGGAATACCATCACGACCTACCCGATGTCGAAGTTCATACCGAAGCAGTGCGTTATTACCCGCACAAACAGGAATTGGCACACGTCTTAGGCTACACCCGCGAATTAACTGCCGAACAATTGAAAGTGCGAAAAGACGATGGATATCGTTTGGGTGATGTCATCGGTCAAATGGGTGTAGAAAAAGCCTTTGAGAAGACCCTACGCGGCGAATGGGGCGGTCAGCAAATTGAAGTAGACGGTCGGGGTCGTCCGCTCAAAATATTGGGCGAAAAACAGGCAACACCAGGTAAAGATTTACATTTGACCATCGATTTAGACGTGCAAAAAGCCGCAGAAAAGGCTTTGCAAGGTAAAAATGGCTCGATTGTGGTGATGAATCCCAACAATGGGGCAATTTTGGCGATGGTTTCACATCCAACCTTCGACCCGAATATCTTTTCACAGCAAAAACCAGACCGCAAAGAATTGCGAAAAGTTTTACAAGGTGAAGAACACCCGTTAGTAAATCGTGCCCTCAGTGGATTTCCTCCCGCGAGTACATTTAAAATTGTCACTACCGCAGCGGGATTAGAATCGGGTAAGTTTTCGCCAAATACAGTATTGCAAACTTATGGTTCGCTAAATATTGGTGGTGTCAACTTCGGTGAATGGAACCATGCTGGATTTGGTCCGCTTGGTTTTACTGGGGCAATGGCAAACAGTAGCGACACCTTCTTCTATCAAATAGGTCGGGGTGTCGGTGGTCAGACGATGATTGATTGGACGCGCAAATTTGGATTTGGTCAAAGAACCGGTTTCGAGTTCGAGACCGAAGAAAGTAAAGGGTTGGTTCCCGATGAGAAATGGACGCAGCGAGTCTTGAAAATGCCTTGGACTGTTGGACACACGATTAATATGTCCATCGGTCAAGGTGCATTGTTAACTACACCTTTGCAAGTTGCGGTGATGTTTGCCGTACCTGCGAATGGTGGTTATCGGGTGCAACCACATCTATATAAAGATAATGACGACTCGAAAACCTGGCGCGAATCGGTGGGAATGAAGCCAGGAACTGTGAAAATATTACGCGATGGGTTACGTAAGGTAATAACTGAGGGGACAGCAAAAGCGCTCAATTCGCCGACGGTTGCGCCAATTGCCGGGAAAACTGGAACTGCCGAAGCGTGGAAAAAAGGTGTAAAACAAAACCATGCTTGGTTTGGTGGATACGCACCTGCGGATAAACCGGAGATTCTCGTAGTTTCGTTTGCAGAACATTCCGGTGGTGGTGGTGGTAGCGTTGCTGCACCGATGGCTTTAAGCGTGATGGAAGAGTATTTCCAGAAAAAGTATCCAGGTAAGTATCAGAAACCGGAGAAGAAGGAAGTTAAAGCGAATTAACCTCTCTCCTGCGGGCAGGGCTGTTTCCTGAATCCTCGCGATAATCAGTTTAGCACACGGTATTGTAAGGGCGGGGTTACCCCGCCCCTACGACTAACCCAAATTCAAACGAAAAAATAAGACTTCCAGATTTTTCTAGAAAGAATAAAACAGCCCTGCTCTCCTGCGGGGTACTCTTGGTTGATTTGTGATTAAATCTGTAGGTGGCATTGGGGGTTGCCACTCTTCGGGTGATGTTGCTACTAATGATGCGACTTCAGCCGTTTGCGGTGTCATAAAATCTACGGTGGTGATGACGCCACCCGATTACAGTTATAGATGAAAACTTTTGTACTATTATAGTACTTGCTGCCATAATATTGTTAGACCAAAAACAGTATCTATTTCTTTATTAACTTAGAATCGTATTTAACTGCGTTATTATCGTCATCGAATGCACTTAGTCATTGTTTGTATATATTAGACATCTCCAAAAATTAATTTTGCGTTGCCCAAAATCCTTTGTAGAGACGCGAAATTAAGCCCTGCGGGCACACTACGTGAACGCGTCTCTACATTTTTTCCGGAGATGTCTATTGAAATGGGCACTTGTATCTTTAGAAGTTATTAATAAAATACTTAAAAGAGGATTTATACTAAAGTACATTTATGACAGACATTTTCCTGTCACTAGTCAAACGTTAATGAAGACAAAGGGTGCTTTTCACATGGAGAAACCTTGAAAATCCATCTTTACCCAAAAAATAGACCAGGTTTATCCAAGCAAAGCGATAAACTCTTCTACAGTTAAATCGATATCTCGAATAATTGCTCGTAGCGTTCCCTTAGCTATTTCATCATGGTCTGGAACGACAACTTGGGCAAATGGCTCATCTCGCCGCATAATAATATGGCTACTTTCTCTACGTTTTTGGTAAAAGCTTATCTTCTCTAAAGCTTTCACACATTCTTTTCCTGAAGGTTGGGTCGATGGGGAGTATTGTCTCCCGCACCTCCCAGTTAGATCCGGACGTACCCATTTCTGTGTATCCGGCTCCCGATATTCTTAGCTTTTGCTTTTGCCCATGTGAATATAGTCATGGCAGGACTCATGAAGAACTGTGAGATTCTTAGGTTTCCAGTTGTTATGATTCCCGTCTATATGGTGTAAGTTTACTTTCTCTTCTGATGAAAACTTCAACCCACAACTACTACATGTATGGTTTTGCTTCTTTAATAGCTTTGAGGTTTCCCCATCGTATAACTTGCTATTGCGTTCGCTCCAGTCGGGTAAGGCGCTGATGTTGCCATCAGCGAGACTATCGTCGTCCTTGCGGATTATTTTTGTCAAGTTTTACACCTCCCCTAAGAACCGGACTTGATACTTTTGCATCATCCGGCTCAAGCCTCAGTGACTACCCAATCATCGATTGTTAGTGAGGAATCTGACTTTTTGGACTTCTTGGTATGTGTTATTTTGTGACAGGCTTCGTGCATCCAGGTCAAATTTTCCAATTTTTCTGTACCACCAAAATTAACTGGAATAATGTGGTGCAGTTGTAGTGGTTCAGAGCAGTAGATGTGTTCACCACATATTGGGCATTTATAGTTTTGTCTCTCGGCTACCTTTTGGTATTTACTATTTGAAGCAAACCTTTGTTTACCGAAATTCATAGCTCTTTTTTCCCAATATTGAATCAGGGTAGGGTCGTCTTTGGAATTTCTGGAAGCTACTTTAACGTGTCTCACAATTGGCACGCTAGAAGCTTTAAAAAGTACTAACACTTTTTCTTTTCCTCTACGGTCTCTTGTGATAGTTAAAAAATCCCACTTATTATAATCTGGGTGCTTGATGCCAACGTTGAAGTATTTTCTATTTACTTCTTTGCGGCTAATTTTACCGTGTTTTTTACGTGCCCAATTATGTAAAGCTTTCCAGATTTCGTGGTCAAAGTAGCCGAAGACTTCTTTGGAGCAAACAGTTCGGTAATAGTATGCAAATCCACTGATAATTGGATTAAGGTAATTTATTACAGCTTCAGCAGGTGCATTAGTATTAGCTTTGAGCCATGACCTGATTTCTTGGATTTTGCTGAGGACTTTTTTCTTTTCAGGTTTAATGATGGTTTTTTCATCATATTTCCTGATATTAAAGCCAAGATAGTCAATACCTTGTGAGCTATGCCGTATCTGGGTTTTTGCTAGGTTAAGTTCCAGACCCACTATCTTTAATATGGCAATTATATGAGGTATAACCGCTTCCATACATTCAGCATTGGGGGCTGTAACTATAAAATCGTCCGCGTATCTTATGAACCCAAATGGGCAGACTTCCAGGGTTTCTTTTACCTGTGGTTTACCTTTATTTTTACCTTGCTTGTTAATAATGATGTTACCATCTTTGTCTTTTTTGAAGTTTTTAACTTGGTAAGTTAATCTGCTTATGTATTTCTCAATTCCATCTAGAGCAATGTTAGCTAGAAGCGGAGAAATTATGGCACCCTGCGGTGTTCCAGATTCCGTTGCGTTAAACACTTCTTTTTCGAGATACCCAGCTTTTAACCATCCCTTGACATAATCTATTCCTGGCAACATTTTCACAAGTTCTATAATGAAGTTATGGTTAATGTTATCGAATGCTCCTTTTACATCGGCATCGAATATCCACGGGTCTTTGCTTACAGCAAATCTGGTAAATACTTGCTCGATTGCATCATGAGTTGACCTGCCGGGTCTAAAACCGTAACTGTGTGGCTCGAATGTAGTTTCAAAGTATGGTTCCCAAGCATTAAGAACAGTTGCCTGTTTAACTCTATCGACTATGGTGTGAATTCCTAATGGTCTTTTTTTGCCCTTTGCTTTGGGAATATAAACTCGCCTTGCGGGTAAAATATCCTTTGGCTTGTGAGACTGAACGAGGTCAATTAGTTTGACTCTTTCAGTTGGCGTTATCACAATGTGACCATCGACACCAGCAGTCTTTTTACCTTGATTGAGTTGTGTCACTTTTCTGATAGCAAGCAGTACATTTGACGTACTCCTCATCATCAATTTCATTAGGCTTTTTGCTAAACGCAATTTGCCATTTTGGGTAGCACGAAAAATCCTCATTCTCAGTTTCTTTACGTTACGAGTTACGGACTGC
>QQTW01000133.1_pt1 | contig 41283 bp, 35 predicted proteins | sample 1904831 | NCBI WGS metagenome assembly QQTW01 (sample SAMN09435610, study PRJNA476489) | Subsurface metagenome, whole genome shotgun sequencing project.
TCTGGTTCGCTCCGCTTTCGCTTCCCTCTCCAGCGCTTTATTAATCTATCAAGCTTCTCTAGAGTTGTCAAGGGTTTGTTGAAAAGAAAATTGAGCTTTTTACCTAAGTCTTATGCAGCAAGGAATGTAGGCTAAAATTGATTTGAGTTTTAGGAAAAAATAGTTCAGTTGTGAGTAATGTTGCTGGTTTACCTCCTGGGATAGTCCTAGATCCCATAATCGGAAGTTGGTTAATAGAAGATATTGGTAGGGGCGATCGCACTACACAAGGTTTGTTGGCAGGAAAAGCAAGCAAGGTAAAAGCTCAGTGGGTAGCTAAAGCATCGGGGATAGTTGTGGGTTTACCAGTAGCAGAGAGAGTATTTCAGCTTTTGGATGCAAGGGTTGGTTTTGTAGCGATTGCCCAGGAAGGACAATGGTGTAAAGCAGGAGAGCAAATAGCAAAAATTGAGGGAACGCTGGATGGATTGCTCACGGGGGAAAGAGTAGCGTTGAATTTAGTAATGCGGTTAAGTGGAATTGCGACTTTAACTTACGATTATGCAAAGCAAATTGCAGATTTAGAGGCTCGGTTGGTAGATACTCGTAAAACTACACCAGGCTTGAGAGTGTTAGAAAAGTATGCCTCGCAGCTAGGAGGCGCAATTAATCATCGGATGGGACTAGATGACGCAGTGATGATTAAAGATAATCATATCGCTGCGGCTGGGGGAATTGGAGAAGCGATCGCCCGAATTCGTAATAATATGCCCTATCCACTGACAATTGAGGTGGAAACGGAGAGTTTGGAGCAGGTAGAAGAAGCTTTACAGCACGGAGCGGATATTATTATGCTGGATAATATGCAGCCGGAGTTGATGATTTTGGCAGTAAGAAAGATTCGTAATCGTGACCGCAGGATTAAAATTGAGGCTTCAGGTAATATTACTTTAGATAATATCCGTGCTGTAGCTCAGACGGGTGTAGATTATATTTCTACCAGTGCGCCGATTACTCAAGCGAAGTGGTTAGATTTAAGTATGAGAATTTTTCGGTAATCCAAACAGGGAATATCTCCCCTAACCCCCCTTAAAAAGAGGGGGGAAACAAATATTCAGGCACTATTTAGATATTCTCGTTTTTTCACGTAAGGAGATGGGTAATCTAATTAGCGAAAGCTAGCTAAGGCTGCTAAAACATCCTTTTAAGTGTTGTAAAGATTAAAGTTAGAATATTCCTCACTCATTATTTTAAATTTATTATTTTATGAATAATACTGTGGAGCAGCTAAAGCTGGGATTTGAAAAGGCTTTGAGTGCTGCTTTCGGCGATGAATATGCAAAGGTAGATCCTCTGCTAGAAAAAGCAAGTAATCCTAAGTTTGGCGATTATCAGTCAAATGTTGCGTTGTCTTTGGCGAAACGGTTAGGACAGCCACCCCGAAAAATTGCCGAACAAATAATTCAAGAGCTAAACGTCACTGATATCTGTGAAACTCCACAGTTGGCTGGCGCTGGCTTTATAAATTTAACTTTACTACCAAGCTACTTAGAAACACAGCTTAAAAGCGTTTATACAGATTCAAGATTAGGAATTGCTGAAGCAAAAACGCCTAGGCGAGTAATTGTTGATTTTTCTGCACCTAATATTGCTAAAGAGATGCACGTTGGACATTTGCGCTCAACGATTATTGGCGATAGTATTGCTCGTGTTTTGGAGTTTCAAGGTCACAATGTACTGCGGTTAAATCACGTAGGGGATTGGGGTACTCAGTTTGGAATGTTGATTACCCAGTTGCGTGAGACGGAATCAGTTAATGATTATGATTTATTAGATTTGGGCGAGTTAGTTGAGTTTTATCGGGAATCTAAAAAAAGATTTGACGATGATAAACAATTTAGAGAGCGATCGCGTAAAGCAGTTGTAGAGCTACAATCTGGTGATGAAGAAGCAAAGATTGCGTGGAAGTTTCTTTGCAATAAGTCTCGAATAGAATTTGAAATCATTTATGCTTTGCTAGATGTCCGTTTTGATGAAGAACGTGGGGAATCTTTCTACAATCCTTTTCTATCAAAAGTTGTGGAAGATTTAGATGAAACGGGGTTATTAGTAGAGAATCAGGGTGCTAAATGTGTTTTCCTGGATGGATTTACTAATAAAGAAGGCGAACCATTACCCTTGATTGTGCAAAAGTCTGATGGCGGCTACAACTATGCAACGACGGATTTAGCCGCATTACGTTACCGCATTAGACAAGATAAAGCTAATCGCCTAATTTATGTGACGGATGCTGGACAAGCAAACCATTTTGCTCAAGTTTTTCAGGTGGCTAGACGTGCGGGTTGGATTCCAGAAGATATAGAAATCGATCATGTCCCTTTTGGTTTGGTACAGGGAGAAGATGGCAAAAAACTAAAGACACGCTCTGGGGAAACGGTAAAACTAAAAGATTTGTTGGATGAAGCAATTGTTCGCGCGCGTGAGGATTTAGAAAATAGGTTAGCAGTAGAGGAACGTCAAGAAACGGAGGAGTTTATTAATAATGCAGCTTCAGTAGTTGGCATTAGTGCAGTTAAGTATGCGGATCTTAGTCAAAACCGCACCAGTAATTATATTTTTAGCTATGATAGAATGTTGGCGCTGCAAGGAAATACTGCGCCGTATATGTTGTATGCTTACGCGCGAATCCAAGGAATTAGCCGTAAAGGTGAGGTGGATTTTGAGCAGTTAGGAGACGTTAATATTTTATTGCAGCATGAAACAGAGTTAACATTAGCAAAGCATTTGTTGCAGTTGGATGATGTTATTAATGCTGTAGAGCAAGATTTATTTCCTAATCGTCTGTGTGAGTACCTATTTCAACTAAGTCAAAAGTTTAATCAATTTTATGATCGCGATCGCGGTGTTCCAGTCTTAAACGCTGAAGAACCATTGCGGACTTCTCGATTGGTACTATGTAACTTGACTGCAAGAACTTTAAAACTGGGATTGTCTTTGTTAGGGATTCAAGTTTTAGACAGGATGTAGTTTTTGGTACTCTTGCTCAGTGATGAGGTCTTGAGTGCTTTGCAAGCGGTCTATAAATACTATGCCATCAAGATGATCGAGTTCGTGTTGAAAGATTCGCGATACAAAATCGGTTAATTCTTGCTTGTGCAGCTTCCCAGTGCGATCGCTATATTGAACTTCTATTGCTTGATATCTTGGTACTAATCCCCTAATTCCGGGAATACTCAAGCAACCTTCCCAACCAATGACTAATTCTGTGGAATGCGCCAGAATTTGTGGGTTAATCATGGCTGTAGCCTCCATTTGGGGAGCATTAGGATAGCGAGGAATAGGACGAGAAGCTACTATAAATAGGCGATCGCGCACAGCTACTTGTGGCGCTGCAATTCCGACTCCATTAGCGGCGATAACTGTTGCTAAAAGGTTATCTATGAGGTTTTGAACTTGGGGAGAATGAATATTATTAACATTATGAGCTTGAGAACGCAAGATAGAATGACCAAGTTGGATAACTTCTAAGATTTCTGACATAAATTAAGAGCGATCGCTCGCTGTTGGTAATGATTCGAGTTTTACAGATACTTGCTCGGTTTTTTGACCGCGTTGGACTTCAATTTTTAATTGACTTCCGACATTGCTACTTTCTACTAATTGTTGAACTTGATCGGTTGTAGTTACAGGTTGATTGTTAATAGATTGAACTACGTCCCCAGCTTGTAAACCAGCGTCATCGGCGGGAGAATTAGGAATGACACGAACTAATAAAATTCCTTTTTCTGCTTCTACACGGATACGTCCGCGCGACTGATTATTTAATTGTTGCTTGACTTCTGAAGTTAAAGTTAACATCTGAACGCCTAAATAAGCGTGTTCTACTTTCCCTTTAGTAATAATTTGCTGAGATATGTCCTGGACTGTATTAATAGGAATAGCAAAACCCAAGCCTTGAGCGCCACTAATAATTGCTGTATTCATGCCAATAACTTCTCCACGAGCATTTAATAATGGCCCACCAGAATTACCGGGATTAATTGCTGCATCGGTTTGAATAAAGCCAACTCGTTTATCAGATACTCCGATATCACTACTCGATCTATCGGTAGCGCTAACAATTCCTGCCGTCACAGTGTTATCTAACCCTAAAGGATTACCGATCGCAATTACCCATTCTCCAGGTCGCAACCCATCGGAATTGCCGATAGGAATAACTGGTAAGTCATTAGCTGATATTTTAATTACAGCTACATCGGTAACTGGATCTTCTCCTAATACTTCTCCTTTAAAAGTCCGACCATCTTTGAGAGTGACGCTAACGGTATCCGCACCATTTATTACGTGAGAATTGGTCAAAATTTGCCCGTTAGCATTAACTATAAATCCCGAACCAGTACCGCGTTCTACGCGCCTAGAAGGTGGAGCGGAACCAAAAAACCGCCGCATCATCGGATCGTCAAATTCATTAGGTGTTTGGCTGCTAACTGTTTTAGCAGCGTTAATTCTCACAACCGCCGGGCCGACTTTTTGAACTGCTGTTACTACAAAATTTGGATCAGTAGGGTTGATATCTACCGGGCGATCGCGCTGGGTAACTGGATTAACTAAAGGTTCGGGTGTAGTGCTTTCACGATTTTGGGGTAATTTAGGTAAAGAACAACTACCCAAAAATGTTATTGACAATAAGGTTAGTAAGTAGAAGCGCGATCGCGATAAAAACTGTTGAGTTTGCATGGTAGGGAAATAGGGGGCTTTGATTTGGGGAATTATAACGACTTCTCATCTGTCTTTAGTTGTCTATGCAAGGATTTTTATGCGTAGTAGTATGCTCAACTAATGGCGATCGCGGCTATTTCGCAAGTGTTGTTGCCAAACCGATTGATGGCACAGATTTTTGCTACATTGGTTGCTTGTCTGTATTTCTTATTGTGACGGGACGAGGTAGTTAGCAGTGGAACTTAGCCTTGAAACTCTTTGGAGTCAAGTGTTGGAACGCTTACAGATACAATTGAGCCGTCCTACTTTTGAAACTTGGATTAAAACTGCTAGTGCAGAAAAATTAGAGGACAACTGCTTAGTTATCTGTACTCCTAACCCTTTTGCTCGTAACTGGCTACAGAAATATTACATCCAAACTTTGGCAGATGTTGTGCAAGATATTCGCGGTTGTGCAACAGAGATTCAATTTACTGTAGCCGATGGACAGGCGACTAATGCTTTTGTGGAATCTAACAATGCACCAGAAGTACAGGAAAAAGGTTTACAAGGCGATCGCGCTACACCTCCAGCACTTAACCTCAAATATGTATTTTCACGTTTTGTAGTTGGCGCTAACAGCCGTTTAGCCCATGCGGCGGCGCTGGCTGTGGCTGAATCTCCAGGAAAGGAATTTAATCCTTTGTTTTTGTGTGGTGGTGTGGGATTAGGGAAAACTCACTTGATGCAGGCGATCGCCCATTACCGTTGGGACATTAACCCTGATACAAATATATTTTATGTTTCTACTGAAAAATTTACTAACGATTTAATTGCTTCAATTCGCAAAAATAGCACTCAAAGCTTTCGAGATATTTACCGCGCCGCCGATGTGCTGCTAGTAGACGATATTCAATTTATTGAAGGCAAAGAATCGACTCAAGAGGAGTTTTTTCATACTTTTAATACCTTGTACGAAGCAGGTAAACAAGTAGTCATAGCTTCTGATCGTCCACCTAACCAAATCCCGCGCTTACAAGAGCGTTTATGTTCGCGTTTTTCTATGGGTTTAATTGCTGATATTCAAACGCCAGACTTAGAAACTCGAATGGCAATTCTGCAAAAAAAAGCAGAATACGAAAATATGCGCTTACCTAAAACAGTAGTTGAATATATTGCCTGTAACTATATTTCTAATATTAGAGAACTAGAAGGCGCTTTAATTCGGGCTGTTGCTTATATTTCAATTTCTGGATTGCCAATGACGGTGGAAAACTTAATCCCAGTTTTAAACCCAGCACTAGAAAATCTTGAAGCTTCACCAGATACAGTTTTGCAGATTGTAGCCGAGGAATTTAAGATTTCTCTTGAAGACTTAAAAAGTATTTCAAGAAGGCGAGAAATTAGCTGGGCTAGGCAAATTGGAATGTATTTGATGCGCCAACATACCGATCTAAGCTTACCAAAAATAGGGGAAGAATTTGGCGGTAAAGATCACACAACAGTCATGTACAGTTGCGAGAAAATTGCTCAGTTACGCACCAATGATTCTAGTTTGGGGCAAACTTTACGCCAACTAAGCGATCGCATTAATCTTTCGGTGCGATCGCAAGATTTACCGTAAACTCCAATTATGAGATTTATGTAAACAAATGTATTGCTAGTTTGACCTGTGGAAAACTAGCAATTTTCTGTGGAAAACCTGTTAATAAACCTGTGGAAAACCATTGCTTTTTGTGGAAAACTATTGCCAAGTAAAATGAGCTTACGGAAAGTTTAAATTTTTATCCACAGGTTTTCCACAGGGGCAACAGGGTTGAAGTTCGCATCTGGCAGGCGTTACAAAAAGTTTTCCACATTTTCCACAGCCCCTACTACTACTATTTAATATAATTATTAATTTAGTAGTAGTAGTTAATATAGAAAAGATATAGTACGGATGTACTATATATTAGACGTGCTAGGATACTTTTCTGAACTAATCGAAGCACCTGCTTGTAGTGGAAGTTTTTGAGGAATAAGAACTCAAACGTAGTGTTTTTTGTCTGAAGTAGAGAAGTTGTTAATAAGTGCAGTTTTACAGAGCATGAGATCGTGATCAAATTAATTTGCAGCCAAACGCAATTAAGTACCAACCTTTCCTTGGTTAGTCGTGCTGTACCAACCCGTCCAACTCATCCAATTTTGGCGAACGTTTTATTGGTTGCAGATGTTGAAACTCAACAAGTAAGTTTGACAGCTTTTGATTTGAGTTTGGGGATTAAAACTAGCTTTGCTGCTGAAGTGATAGCGGATGGTGCGATCGCTTTACCTGCTAAACTGCTAAACGATATTGTTTCTCGGCTTTTGGACGGAAAAATTGAGCTTGAAGAAACAAATGAAGCGCCGTTAGGAATTACGATTGTCTCAGCTTCAGGGCGCTACCAAGTGCGCGGAATGGAAGTAGAGGAATTTCCCGAATTACCAATAATTGAAGCTGGAGAGGCTATTTATTTACCTGTAGAAGCGTTTATCGAAGGGCTGCGCTCAACTTTGTTTGCAACCAGCAACAACGAATTAAATCAACTGTTAACGGGGCTACACATTATTGCCCGTCAAGAAACGATAGAATTTGCAGCTACAGACGGACATCGTTTAGCAATGGTTGAAACTCCAAATACTGTAGAAATACCTGTAGCATCTTCACTTGTAGAAGTTACAATACCTGCCAAATCTTTGCGCGAGTTGGAAAAAATGCTGAGTATGGGAAATTCGCCCGAACCTTTGGCAATGCAATTTGACCAAGGACAGGTAATTTTTGAGTGGGCAAATCGACGATTGACAAGCCGAGTTTTAGAAGGGCAATATCCCGCTTACCGTCAACTAATACCGCGCCAATTTGATCGCCAAGTTACAATAGATCGCAAGTTGTTAATAAGTAGTTTAGAACGTATTGCTGTAATGGCAGACCAAAAACAAAATATTGTCAAGTTTAGCATTGACGATATTAATCAACAGATATCTTTATCTGTAGAAACTAGAGACGTTGGTAGCGGTAAAGAAGTTATCTCCGTTGCAAGTTCTGGGGAAGATTTAGATTTTGCTTTTAATATTAAATACTTAATGGATGGATTGAAAGCATTACCTACTAATGAAATTCAAATGCAAGTACATACTGCTACTAGCCCAATAATTTTTACACCATTGGGTAGTTTGAAAATGACTTACCTAATTATGCCCGTGCAAATCCGAGTCTGATTATTTTACGACTAAGGTACTAAAACTGCGATCGCACTAGGAATAACACGAAAACGAGCCGGGGTGTAGGTAGTTATTTCACCATCGGTATTAATTGGTAGATGTTTGCGAGTAGACACCTCAAACTCTTGACCGTGCAAGCATCGGACGCTAGATAACTCTGTATGAGTTCCTTGACGCATAGTTGATAATAACATCAACATTTGCCACCAATGGCGTAACTCTAAACTGTACAAATCTAATCTTTGGTCATCAATGGTTGCATCGTGAGTTACTGCCATTCCGCCGCCATAATACCGACCATTACCTACAGCAATTTGGACAGTTTTTACCTGGATAGATTCGCCATTAAGACAAATTTCCGCCCGAAAAGGACGAGATTGCCAAACAACTTGAATTGCTGTAGCTGCGTAGGCTAAAACTCCCCAACGGCGTTTAGATTCTTTAGTAAGCTTTTGAGTAATTTGGACGCTTAAGCCTAAACTAGCGACATTAAAAAAGTATTTACCATTCACCCAACCTAAATCTATCCGCCGACTCTGACCAGAGGCAATAACCTCGCAAGCTTCCGGGATAGAAGTAGGAATACTTAAAGTTCGAGCTAAATCATTCGCTGTACCTAAAGGTAAAACTCCTAAAGGTAACTGTGTATCAACTATGCCATCTACTGCCGCATTTAGAGTACCATCACCACCGCCAACAATTACCAAATCTACTTGATGGCGATAATTGCGAATAGTGTCCGATACCTTCATCGGATCGTCAATCGCTTCCTCCATTAGTTCTAAACCCAGACTTTTCAACCGATCAATAGCTTGGGATAGATTTTTTTGTCCGTGTCGAGAATGACGATTGACGAGTAGCAATGCTCGTTGATTCATAATTTAGCCCCACTTGCGGGCGATCGCAAATAATGTAATTATCCTCTTTAACGAGCTACAACTACAGCAATTCAACAATTCCTAACTGTCCATCAATGCGAACGCGCTGACCATTTTTAAATAGCGTCATGGCGTTAGAAACGTCCATTACCGCCGGAATACCATACTCACGAGCGACAATTGCCCCATGAGATAGTCGTCCACCAACTTCGGCAATTAATCCGCCTGCGGAGGCTAATAAGGGCGACCAGCCAGAATCGGTATAAGGTACAACTAAAATGGTTTCGCGGTTTATTTCTCCTACTGATTGCAGACTTCGTACTACTAATACATAACCTTCAACTTGTCCCGCACTTGCACCAATACCCTGCATTCTTGAAGTAATCGGCGCGGAGGAGGGAATAATTGTAGTTGGTGCTTGACCGTAAACTAAGGCAGGGACAGGATCTATATTGCTATCAAAGGTGTATTGCGATCGCCTTTTAGCTATTAACTTCTTGACACTCTCCACATTTTTAAAGCGTAAAGTTTCCTCTAACTCTAGAAAAAAGATATCTCCCGATGCTAACAACCATACTTTTTCTAAAGCTACAAATCGCCATCTCAGCAGCGCTAATAAACGACTATAAACTTCTGTCACCCTTCCTTTAAGATCCACACGCTCTTGCACAAACCCTTTTTTACGTTTGATTTGACGTTTTTGCGCTTCGTTGTCTCCCCTAACCATCCTGATAAACAACTCTCTAACTATTTGGGGTTCTTCTCTCCAAGTGGAAACAGCGATATCTGTACCTACTTCACTTAAATAGCCATACTGCGCTATTAATTGCTCAAACTGCTGTAAAATCTCTCGTCCTTCTGAAGTTTGCGCCAAGTCTTCAAAGTTTGCTATGTCTAGCTTTCGCGCTTCTGTGGCTAAAAGTGCGATCGCATTTACTGCCGATACTTCTGGAGTTTGACTATTATCAATATCTGTATCTCGAACCTTAAATACTGCAAGTCGCAAAGCTGCGCTCAAAGGAGCCAAAATACTGTAATAAGTCGCCTTTTTCAGCAACTCCAAAATCAAAGCTACTTCCTCTAACAATATTTGCGGAGTTTCGACGCTTAAATCTCTCTCTAACCTTGCTAAAGCTGGGGAAAAATGGACTCGATAATCGCGCTCAAAATCTTTTTTTAGCTGCAATTCCCGCCCTAAAAGCCGCATCAATCCGGGTACATTTTGCAGAGTAGATAATATGGGCGGCTTGCTAAACTTTGCTCCTCTAGTTAAAAACTCTAAGCTTTCTGCTGGTAAACCCATGCGCCGAAAAATCTCTCCCAACAAGGAAGCATTAAAATAAGCGTGGGAGTAATGCAACGTGGCGGTGGAATTAAAATCTAATCTTGAGGCGCGACTTCCTAAAACAATTGTAAAAATCTCTCCCCAAACACCACAAGTTAAAGGACGATTAATTGACCAAGTTAAGGGACGAATTAAACCCGGTATAACTTCTGCGGCAATTTTGCGTGTCCAAATCGGTAACAGTGTTGTAATTGGACGTGATTGCAACAACCAGAGAGTTTCGCCGTCATAACTCCATTCAATATCTTGGGGAATAGCGCGATCGCCATTTTCTAAGTGTCTCGCTAAAAATGCCACTTGCTTAATTAATTGCTGTGGTACATATCCTGTACCTTCAACGATTATTTCTATATCTTCCGGTAATATCCAACTACTTCCAGTTGCCATAGTGGGGGCAATATAAGCCCGATATTGTTCTGGTGTAACTTGCCCAGAAACTACTTTTGTCGCATCTCCTGGCAATGCCTCAATTACTACCCAGTCGCCTGTACGGGCTACTGGATCGCGGCTAAAAGCTACTCCCGAGAATACTCCTAAAACTTGTTTTTGAATTAAAACTGCCATTGAATCTTCTGCCATCGAGCGCATTCGGCGATAGTCTATAGCTGCCTGATTATCGTAGGAATCTATGACGCGAGAAATTGCTCTGCGTAACTGTGCTTGACTTGTAACGTTTAAAACTGTGTCGTATTGTCCGGCGGCGGAAGCTGATTCGGAATCTTCCCCTACCGCCGAGGAACGAACTACCAAAGGTTCGGCGGTGGAGGGATGCAAAAATGCAACTATAGCTTCTAAATCATCTCCTGCCGAAAGTAGCCAGCCTTGAGGAACGGGATAGCCTAAACGTTTTAATTTCGATAAAGTAGCAGCTTTTTGACCCGCTTTTTGTACTTCCAACTGGGCATCTAAGGAAACTATAGTTTTACTACCTTGAAAAAATCTAAACGTTGCTTGAGACTCTGCTTGTCCGGCTTCTGGTGATAAATCTAAATCGTCCGGCAGTTTTTTATAAATCCAGCCTAGAATTACCGCTAAAGAAATAGCTGCAACAATCCGCCCAGAATCATTGGCGTGTAACAACATCGTTAGGATGGGAAACAAAACTAAAACTCCAATTCGTCCTATCTCTCTTTCTCGCAAAACTGTAAAACTAACCCCACCAATCAAAAACGATAGTGCAGCAATGCGCCAATCATGAACCAAATAACCCCAAACAACATTAGTCGCTCCTGCACCTTTACCAAGCCAATACCTACCCATTACTAAAGCAATAAGGGCGATTATTTCCCAAGTAGGATTTGTGGGGAAAAAAGTACGGGCAAGTAATACCGCAACAATGCCTTTTGCCGCTTCAGATATTACCGCGAGGATTCCAGCAACTTTACCACCGTGATAAAAAGCTGCGGAAACGCTAATATTACCCGTACCTAGTTTAGTTAACTGCTTGCGAGAAACTGCGTAAGTAAACCAAGCAATTAACGGCAATCCGCCTAACAGAGGCAGAATGAAAAAAATAACTAACGCGCCCCAAACTTCGAGCATTTTAAAACTTCTATAACTGAAGTTATTTTAAGCTGCTGTTTCGTTATCGATCTGCTGTACTTCTTCTTTTGATAACTTAACTTGCACGGATTTTACTGAGTCTTCAATGCTCGAAACCTTACTAGCACCAGGAATTGGCACAATACAAGGCGATTTTGCTCTTACCCATGCTAAGACGATCGCATATACCGATACTCCTTTATTTTTTGCCATTGATGCGATCGCCTTTATATCTCCTAACTTATTAGCGCGACGGCTACCACCTAAAGGACTCCAAGGTAAAAAAGTCAGTTTTTCGCGATCGCAATACTCTAGCACTCCATCAAATTCTGGCTGACGATGCCAAGGGTTATATTGATTTTGCACCGAAACTATATCAATTACCTCACGCGCGCGTTTGATTTGCTCTACCGAAAAATTAGAAACACCTACAAACCGAATCAAACCCGATTTCATCGCTTCAGCCGCAGGTTTTAGGGATTCTTCAATAGAATATTTTGTATCCGGTGCGTGATACTGCCAAATATCTATAGGTTTTTCTCCGCCTAAAGCCTCAAAGCTGGTACGAATTGTCTCTTTCAAATGTTCGGGACTGCCATTGCGAGTCCAGTCTCCATTGGGGCGCATTAATCCGCCTTTAGTTGCAATAGTAACGTTTGCGTTTCCTTGGTATTCCTTCAAAGCTTTGGCGATCAACCGCTCGTTATGGTGCTTGTCTGACTCGTCTTTGCAATAGGAGTCTGCTGTATCAATCAATGTTACGCCCAAGTCAAGAGCGCGATGAATCACCTCAATTGATTGGGCTTCTTCTGGTCTACCACTTATCGACATGGGCATTCCTCCTAATCCAATCGCGCTAATAGTTATATCTGTAGATCCTAGTTGTTTTGTTTCCATGAAATGAAATCTTCCTTAATTGCTTTTAACTTCATAATTTCTATTATTCAATCAAAATTCGTCTATCTAATGGGTAATTTAAGTGGTTTTCAATTATTTTGTAGCTCCCTTTAAGCTAAAAAAGGATTTATTTATAAAAATACAAGTCAGTTATTCTTAAACCATTATTTTTGCTGGCAAATTAAATTTATAAGTTTGATCTTTTTAGTTTAAAAACTATCTTTTTTTTGAAAAACACTTGACTTTGTTAATAGTAATGTCATATTATGTGAATGTATTGGTCTGACTAAATGCTTGTTAAAAGTAAGTGGTTAGGAGCGCAGAGGAGAATTCTCCTTTGCGCGGCTACAAATAGTATTTCAAGTATTAATTAAAACTTAGCTAGACGCACTGGTATAAAAGCGCAAAGCATAGCCCCAAAAAGAACGAGCGATAAATAAAAGCGCGATCGCCAGAAACCCTGCACCGACTATCCAGCCTAACTGTACGCGACCAAGCATTGCTTCAGCAGGAACGGTAGTTAGAAACGCTACGGGAACTACAAAAGTAAAGAAAAAGCGGTAAGCCGTAGGATAGGCAACCATCGGATAACGCCCAGCTTCTAGCAAGCCTCTAAGTACCTCAGTAACGTTGTAGATTTTTACAAACCAAATGCTAGTAGCACCGAGCATAAACCACAAACTATAAAGACTAGCTAGCCCAAATATTAACGGAATCGCACTGAGCAAATAATCGCTAAATTGAACGTTTAGCTGATTCCCAGCATAAAAAATCAGCACTCCTCCAAAAACAATATCTGGGATTCCCCAAGGCGAAATAGTATGAATAGATAGCCAAAACTGGCTGCTAATGGGCTTTAAAAGTACAAAATCTAAAGTACCTTGCTGTACGAGCTTAACAATGCTGTTGAGATTAGGAGCTAAAAAAGTGCTAGAAAAGCCTTGTAGTAAAGTAAAGATGCCCAAAACAACTAAAGCTTCTGCCCAAGACCAACCTTGAAAAGTGTAGCCAGTGCCGTAAAACAGAAATAACCCGAATAAGCTGCCAGCTAAATTACCTAGGCTAGTAAGAGTTGCTAAAACAAAATTTATGCGGTATTCCAACTCTGCGGCGAAAGCAGCACTCCAAAGCAGCAATAATACATCTAAGTATCGTTTCACTTTTAATATCCTTAAAGCGTGTCTAAATCGATGCCCAACTCTAGCAATTTAGCGGCTAAACGGTCGGCGCGTTGAGCTTCTTGGTTTGCCCGTTGAGCTTCCTGAGTTGCTAAAGCGATCGCATTTGCTCTTTGCTCATCTAGCTCTACATAAGTAGCGAACTTTTGCCCATCTGGGCGATAAATCTCTAACCCTGTAGGCTTTGGCTCAAACTTTATTCCTAACCTTGGACTTACCCAACCACTAAGTTGTTCAATTTCCTGCAATTCTTCCCCAGAGCGCAACCATCCTGACAAATCCTCATCATCAGGATCGTACATATAGTATTCTTCAACTCCGTAGCGCTCGTAAAACTTCAGCTTTTTCAGCATTTCCCCCAACCGATTACCAGGCGAAAGGACTTCAAATACAACTTGAGGAGGAATATTATCTTCTCGCCATTGTAAATAAGATCCTCGGTCGCCTTTTGGTCTACCAAAAACAACCATCGCATCTGGTGCAATCCGAGTTTTGTTATCGCCTTCTACGGGATACCACAACAAATCGCCAGCAACAAAAACCTCTGGATCGCCAACAAATAAACTATCTAAGCCGCCTTGAATCGTGACAATCCAGCGAAATTGTTTGGTATTATCCGACATTGGCTGCCCATCTCTTTCTGGATAGATTATCTGATTTTGGGCAGCAATTTGAGTAGTCATGGCTCTAGTCTCCCCTAACGCTAAACCGATTAACTTGCTTTGAGTTTAGCCTTTATGAGGATGGTAGTGTGAAGCCCTGCGCTATTTGTTATACCAAGCTTTCCGCCACTGTTTCATTCGCGTAATTTCGGCTTGCTGAGAAGTTAAAATGTCTTGGTTTAGCTGCTTAATTTCGGGGCGAGTGGACTTACTTAAAGCATCTTTAGCCATAACTAAAGCACCTTCATGGTGAGGAATCATCGCGTTAAGAAAGCGCAAATCAAATTTGTCATCCGCCGCGCCCAAATCTTGGGACATCATCATGCTTTCGTGTTGTTTTGCAGACATTGGCATTACTGATTTATTCGCACCACCAAAAGCGACAGGCTGCTGGCTGGCTTTGGGATACCAAGCTGTGCGCCACTGTTTCATTTGAGCAATTTCTTTGTTTTGCGCTTCAATAATATTGTTAGCAAGCTGTTTCATTTCTGGGCGCTGGGACTTTTCTAAGGCTTCTTTTGCCATAACTACTGCTCCTTGATGGTGCATCATCATCGCATCGATAAACCGCAGATCGTAATTTACATCTGCTGCTCCTAAATCCATCTCTGTACCATGATTCATCATGCTATGGTCGGTATTGCTTACAGTGTCAGCACTTGGATTTGAGGGATTTTGAGCCAAGTTTGTACAACCTGTGGTGATAGATGCGATCGCTGCAATGGCTAAAGCTACAAACTTCCGATTAATTACATTCATAAAAACCTCTAATTTAACCTTTTATAAATGACCTAAAATTTTAGTATTTCATCCAAAAATGAAATTAGCATGAAATAGTTGTCAACCATTAGAAACAAATGTTTATTCTGTCATTAGTAGAACGCGATCGCACTTCGCCTTTTTAAACTTCTAGGGTAACGGGTGAAGGGCGACTAATTTAATTATCAACTCTCTACTTTACTAGAGAGTCAAGGGATAAAATTAAAATTAACAAATTGTCCCTGTAGCAACAATAATAAAACATACTCAAACTGTTATAAGTGGAGACTAAGACAACGATAATTAAGGATTCAAAATTTGTAATTTCTTCCCTCAATTACAAGTTAATTAGGTGATTTTCCTAAAAATTTTGTTAAATCCATAATTACACCTTGACTCTCTACTCGACTAGAGAGTTCACAATAGAATTAATTGACTTATTAAATTATGGAAACTCTCACCCTGAAACTTAGAGGCATGAGTTGCGCTTCCTGTGCCAAAAGTATAGAAAAAGCAATAAATAATGTTCCTGGCGTAACTAACTGCAATGTCAACTTTGGCATAGAACAAGCCACAATTACTTACGATTCCAAAAGAACAAACTTAGACAAAATTCAAGCGGCGATAGCTGAAGCTGGTTATTCTTCCTTCCCTCAAGAAGATATAACAAGCGGCGATGATGAAACTGAAACCGCCTCCCGTTTAGCAGAGTTAAACCAATTGCAACGTAAAGTTATGGTTGGAGCGGTTATTAGTACAATTCTTGTAATTGGCTCTTTGCCAGCAATGACAGGCTTGCATATATCTTTAATTCCTGCTTGGCTACATAACTCTTGGTTGCAGTTAGTATTAACTGCTCCTGTACAATTTTGGTGCGGAAAGGCTTTTTATATCGGTACTTGGAAAGCTTTAAAACGTCACGCAGCAACAATGGATACTTTGATTGCTTTAGGTACAAGTGCAGCCTATTTCTATTCAGTATTTGCAACGGTTTTCCCCAGCTTTTTCACTGCTCAAGGACTTACACCCGATGTTTACTACGAAACTGCGGCAATTGTAATTACTTTAATTTTGCTCGGTAAGTTGTTAGAAAATCGCGCCAAAGGACAAACATCTGTTGCTATCCGCAAACTAATCGGTTTGAGTGCAAAAGATGCCAGAGTGATTCGCAACGGACAAGAAATAGATGTGCCGATTCAATCCGTAATTTTAGGGGATATAGTTGTAGTTCGTCCTGGTGAAAAAATTCCTGTAGACGGAGAAATAATTGCAGGAGATTCTACGGTTGATGAAGCAATGGTGACGGGTGAAAGTTTGCCTGTAAAAAAACAGATTGGCGATCAGGTAGTTGGAGCAACAATTAATAAAACAGGTAGCTTTAAATTTAGAGTAACTAAAGTAGGAAAAGATACATTTTTAGCACAGATAGTTAAATTAGTTCAACAGGCACAAGGTTCTAAAGCACCAATTCAAAGACTTGCAGACCACGTTACAGGCTGGTTTGTCCCTATTGTAATTGCCATTGCGATCGCAACTTTTGTTATTTGGTTCAATCTCATGGGCAATTTTACCTTAGCTCTAATTACTACTATTGGCGTATTGATTATTGCTTGTCCTTGTGCGTTAGGTCTAGCAACTCCTACCTCTATCATGGTTGGTACGGGTAAAGGAGCCGAAAACGGTATTTTAATTAAAGGTGCTGATAGTTTAGAATTAGCCCATAAAATTCAAACAATTGTTTTAGATAAAACTGGAACGTTAACGGAGGGAAAACCAACCGTTACAGATTTTATAACTACTAATGGTACAGCTAATCAAAACGAACTAAAACTATTGCGTTTAGCTGCAAGTGTCGAGAACAACTCCGAACACCCGTTAGCCGAAGCTGTAGTTAAATACGCTAAATCTCAGCAAGTAAGCTTAGTAGAAGTAGAGAAGTTTCAAGCGATTTCCGGGAGTGGTGTAAAAGGTATAGTTTCAGATAGACTAATTCAAATTGGTACAAGTCGCTGGCTAGAAGAATTAGGCATCGATACTAGCACCTTGCAAGAGCATCAAGCAAATTTAGAAAAGTCTAGTAAAACGGCGGTATGGGTTGCTGTAGATGGAGAAATGCAAGGAGTAATCGGTATTGCTGACGCGCTGAAACCTTCTTCTATCGTCGCTGTAAAGGCGCTGAAAAAGCTAAAATTAGACATTGTTATGCTGACGGGAGACAATCGCCACACCGCAGACGCGATCGCCCAGCAAGTAGGAATTACCAGAGTTTTTGCTGAAGTCCGCCCCGAACAGAAAGTTGCTACTGTGCAGAAGTTGCAAGCAGAAGGCAAAATTGTTGCTATGGTAGGCGATGGAATTAATGATGCACCCGCTTTAGCCCAAGCAGATGTAGGAATTGCGATCGGTACGGGAACAGATGTAGCGATCGCCGCTAGTGATATTACGCTAATTTCTGGCAATCTCCAAGGCATTGTCACCGCCATTGAACTAAGCCGCGCCACAATGCGAAACATCCGCCAAAATCTCTTTTTTGCTTTTATATACAACGTTGCAGGGATTCCCATTGCGGCGGGGATTTTATTCCCATTTTTTGGTTGGTTACTTAGTCCCATTATCGCCGGGGGGGCGATGGCTTTTAGTTCCGTTTCTGTTTTAACAAACGCTTTGAGATTGCGAAACTTTCAATCAAAAGTCAACGGAGAAATTTGAGCAATGTTGAACAAAAAATATGTTATCAGCACTCTTATAAGTTTGAGCTTTTTACTTAGTGCAACTTCTAGCCCAGCTTTCGCCCAAATGCCCGAACAAACTAAACAGTTTCAGCGCATCGAACAGCCTATAGATTTAAAAATTGGTGTAACTCTAGGTGGATTAGCCTTAATTGGTATAGAGTTATGGTGGTTTGTATTTAGCAAAACTAAGTCCCAGCAAGTAACATTAGAGCAAAGAAAAGATTAATTTTTTTGAATAACTGGGCAAATTGTCCCTGGTTGCAAAGAGTGAAAATTCTCACAACCAGAAAGTATACTGCCAAGTTCAGAACGCAACGTTAATAATTCGTCAACCTGCTTGTCAATTTCAACAATTTTATTTTTTAACCTATCTTTCACATCATCGCAAGGCAATTGTCCGCGATCATAAACTTTTAGCAATTCGCCAATTTCTTGCAGACTTAAGCCCAAACTTTGACTACGCTTAATAAACGCAAGTCTTGCCAAAACACTCTCATCAAACTGCCTAAAACCGCCTTCTGTGCGATCGCCCGATTGAATTAATCCCAAACTTTCGTAGTAGCGAATTGTCCTAATTGGGACGTTGCTTAAAGCTGTTACCTGACCAATTAACAGTAATTTTCGCATTTGAGTCAGCATAAACAATTCAACTCAATAGTTTTTTATTCCTAGTTTAACAAGTACGTCAAAACCCTAGACTTATCTGCCTAAAAGCTCCCCAGGGCTGGTATTCTGCAATAGGTGAGGCAGGATAAATATTTGCCATATTTACGGGGAGCAGAATTTTGGGCATAGAGTTACGCAGTTATGTATTTCTAGACAATTTACAACCTCAACACGCAGCTTACTTAGGAACTATAGCGCTGGGGTTTTTACCTTTACCGGGAGATACATCGCTGTGGGTAGAAATTTCACCAGGAATTGAAATTAATCGCATTACCGATATCGCCCTCAAAGCCACTGGAGTTCGTCCTGGGGTGCAAATTGTTGAGAGGCTATATGGACTACTTGAAGTACATTCCAGCCGCCAAAGCGAGACGCAAGAAGCCGGGAGAGCGATTTTACAAGCTCTAGGAGTCCGCAAAGAAGAAGGTCTTAAGCCGCGCGTAATTTCAAGTCAAATTATCCGCAACCTCGATCCCCACCATACTCAACTTATCAACCGCACCCGCCGGGGACAAATGATTTTAGCAGGGCAAACCCTTTATGTATTAGAAGTTCAACCCGCCGCCTACGCTGCTTTAGCAGCCAATGAAGCTGAAAAAGCGGCGCTAGTCAACATTCTTGACGTGCTTGCCGTTGGTAGCTTTGGCAGACTTTACTTAGGCGGACAAGAACAGGATATATTAGCAGGTTCCAGGGCGGCGCTGGCAGCAATTGAGAACATAAACGGGCGACAACAGCCGCAATTTGGCGCAGAATAAGTTATGGCAAATTTAAAGCATCTCGTTTTATTGCAGTCGGGCGCAGTGAGATGGAAAAAGTGGAGAGAAAATAGTCCAGAAATATCGCCAGATTTGAGCGCAGCCGACTTAAAGGGGATAAATTTAAGGGGTAGAAACCTAAGCGATGCTAACTTAGCAAATACCAACCTTAGCAATGCAATCTTGATTACAGCTAATTTTGAAAATGCTAATTTTACGCTTGCGGATCTTTCCTCTGCTCTTTTAATGCAAGCTAATTTAATTGGTGCAAACTTGAGCATTGCCAACTTGCGCGACGCTAATCTCAAAGAGGCTGCTTTACGGGGAGCTAATTTAATTGGGGCGGATTTGCAAGGAGCGAATTTAAGTAATGCAGATTTTGAAAATGCTAATTTAATCGGGGCTAACTTGCGCGGTGCAAATCTTACTGGCGCTAATTTAAGTGAGGCAAAACTAATTCGTGCTAACTTGAGCGAGGCTATTTTAACTGAAGCTCATCTTAATTATGCCGATTTGAGTAATGCTAACCTTGGCAGCGCTTCTTTAATTGGCGCAATGTTGTACAAAGCCCAACTTAGCCAAGCTAATTTAAACAATGCTTACTTACATAAGGCTTATTTATTTGGTGCAAACTTGAGCCAAGCTAAACTAATAAATGCTGATTTACGCTGGGCTAATCTTCGAGGTGCTAATCTTACTGGCGCTAATTTAAGTGAGGCAAATCTTCGAGGGGCTGTTCAAAATACAATTAATGAGGCAATATGACAATTGCGATCGCACTCAACGCGGAAATTATCAACAGTTTGGATCTTGCTCCCGTACAAACAGTAATTGATAACTTGCTGACTACAGGAGTTATTGCCGCTTACGAGCAGCAACTAAGCTTTACTATAGACTATCCCCAAGACCCAGAAGATCCGCGCGAACTGCCAGAAATTCCCGAAATTCGGCTATGGTTTATCCGCTTAGATTCCCGTTATCCTTGGCTACCATTTTTGCTTGACTGGAAAGATGGAGAACTTGCGCGTTACACGGCGATGCTTGTACCCCATCAATTTAGCGCTAAAGAAGGACTCCAATACAACCCAGAGTCTTTAGAGATATTTTTAATGCACAAACTTTTTGTTTTGGGCGATTGGCTGCCTCAATACAGTATTAACAGTACATCGCGGTTAAAAGCAATGGCACTAATACTAGGTTACGACTTAGAAGACGAACTATTTGCAATGTTTTAATTTTATCCTTAATGCGTCTAGGGAAATTTGAAGCTACTAAGCTGAAGGAATTTAATTTGCTTTACTGTAAATCAGTAGAAACTTTGATTAAAAAAGGCAGGTTTTTTACCTGCCCAAAAGTAACATATTTAATCTTGCTCTTTACCTCACCCCAAGTTCTGGCGCACTATAAGACACAGTAGGTATAGACTTTTGCGCCAAAGTTGGGACAGAATCGCGCAACCTTTGAGTTAGCTGAATTGTTGTCGCATCATATATTTGAGTTAGTAACTTAGGATACAAGCCAATCCCAATAATGGGTACCAGCAAACAAGCCACAATAAACACTTCTCTTGGTTCTGCATCAATCAATTCTTCGTGAGAAATTAGCTCTTGATTCTCTTGTCCGTAGAAAATTTCTCGCAGCATAGACAGCAGATAAATCGGGGTTAAAATTACGCCCACTGCCATCAAAAATACCACGATCGCCTTAAAAGTTGGATCGTAGGCATCGCTGTTAGAAAAACCTACAAATATCATCAATTCAGCTACAAAACCGCTCATTCCTGGCAAAGCCAAAGATGCCATCGAACAGGTAGTAAACATGGCAAAGATTTTCTGCATCTTCTGCCCTACTCCCCCCATTTCATCTAGCATCAATGTATGAGTGCGATCGTAGGTTGCACCAACGAGAAAAAACAAACTCGCCCCAATTAAACCATGAGATACCATTTGCAAAACTGCCCCACTTAAACCCAAATCGGTAAAAGAGGCAATTCCAATTAGCACAAATCCCATGTGAGAAATTGAGGAGTAAGCAATTTTTCGTTTTAAATTACGCTGGGCAAAAGAAGTCAAAGCAGCGTAGATAATATTTACTACCCCCAAAATTACCAGCACCGGGGCAAAATAAGCGTGGGCATCGGGCAGCATTTGAGCATTCATCCGAATTAGGGCATAACCACCCATTTTCAAGAGAATACCAGCTAGTAGCATATGCACGGGCGCTGTAGCTTCGCCATGTGCATCGGGAAGCCAAGTATGCAAAGGAAAAATCGGCAACTTGACAGCGTAAGCAATCAAAAAACCAGCATAGATAAATAGCTGAAAATTGAGCGCGTAATCTTTAAGACCCAACGCCTGCATATCAAAGGTTACTGTATCGCCGTAAAACGCCATCGTCAAAGCAGCGATTAAAATAAACAAAGAACCACCCGCCGTATAAAGAATAAACTTTGTAGCTGCATACTGGCGCTTTTTACCGCCCCAAATTGCTAGTAGCAAGTAAACCGGGATAAGTTCTAATTCCCAAACTAGGAAAAATAGCAGCATATCTTGAACAGCAAATACAGCAATTTGTCCGCCATACATTGCCAAAATCAAAAAGTAAAATAGCTTCGGTTTTAAGGTGACGGGCCATGCGGCTAAAACTGCCAACGTAGTAATAAAACCCGTCAAAATTACCAAAGGCATCGATATACCATCAACGCCTACTGACCAATTTAAGTCTAAGGCTGGAACCCAAGGATAACTTTCCACCAATTGCAAATTGGGATTTGCAAAGTCGTATTGAGAACCAAAAACGTAAACAATCAAAGTAAAGTCAATCAATCCGATAATTAAGGCGTACCAACGTATCTTTTGGACGTGCTGATCGGGAATGATCGGAATTAGTAGCGATGCCGCTATAGGAAAGAGAATTATCGTAGAAAGCCAAGGAAAAGTTGATAAATTCATGGTAATTGGAAGCCAGGGAGAGAAATATCTGCGCTTCTCATCTCCCTAACTCCTCTCCTCCTAAGTCACTCCAAAAACAACTACAAGGCCGAGTACGGCGGCAAATATAATCAAGGCGTAGAATTGGGCGCGACCGCTTTCTAAATATTTCAGTCCTTCGCCACTAACTAGCGTAAAGAAGCCTGTGAGGTTGACTGCGCCATCAACTACGCGAAAATCAACTTCCATAACTTGACGCGCTAATCGGCGCAATCCTTGGACAAATACACGATCATAAATCTGATCAAAGTACCACTTGTTTAAAGATAAGGCGTAAAGCGATGGGAATTTTTGGGCGATCGCACTGGGGTCAATTTTTCCCCACAAGTACATTAAAGAAGCCAAAGTAATCCCAATTAAAGATATACCTACTGAACTCCCCGCCATCACAAAAAACTCAGATTGGTTAAATTCTGCTGCTTTTTGGGCAATAGAAACCGCGCTTTCACTCGGAGGATGAATAAACTCCTCAAAATAATTAGCGTAAGGCGTGCCTACTAAGCCAATCAACATCGAAGGAATCGCCAAAACAACTAATGGTAAAGTCATCGTCCACGGCGATTCGTGGGGGCTGCTACTGTGGTGGGTATCGTGGCTAACGGCGGCAAGTTCTCTAGTATCCATCGCCCCTGGCCCAAAATTAGGGGTAAGGGTATTAACTCCCGCCTGAAGTTTGTGCTTAATTTGCTCATCGTTACCGCGAAAAGAGCCTTCAAAGGTGCTGAAGTACATACGGAACATATAAAATGCTGTAATTCCCGCCGTCAGCCAGCCTATAGCCCATAGCAAAGGATTCGCTGCAAAAGCTTGTCCTAAAATCTCGTCTTTTGACCAGAAACCAGCAAAAGGCGGTACGCCCGAAATTGCCAAGCAACCAATCAAAAAAGTAATCGCGGTAAAAGGCATATATTTACGCAATCCGCCCATTGTCCGCATATCTTGCGCCAGCGCCGGATCGTGACCTACTACCGATTCCATCCCATGAATTACCGAACCCGAACCCAAAAATAGCATTGCCTTAAAGTAGGCGTGAGTCATCAAGTGAAATAACCCTGCACTGTAAGCACCGATGCCCATTGCCATCACCATATAGCCAAGCTGGGAAATCGTGGAGTAAGCTAGACCCTTTTTGATGTCATTTTGGGTAATAGCGATCGTTGCCCCCAAAAATGCTGTAAATGCCCCCGTATAAGCAATTACATTCATTGCTGCGGGTACGCCTTCAAATACTGGGTACATCCGGGCAATTAAAAACACTCCCGCCGCTACCATTGTCGCCGCGTGAATTAGTGCCGAAATCGGTGTTGGGCCTTCCATCGCGTCGGGTAGCCAAACGTGCAAAGGAAATTGCGCCGATTTCGCCGCCGGGCCTAAAAATACCAATATCGCCAGCACGATCGCTAGAAAATTGCTAATTGAACCAGATTCTATTAGAGAATGGAGGCGATCGCCCATAATTTCAAATTCAAAGCTTCCGGTTGCCCAATATAAGCCCAAAATGCCCAACAATAAGCCAAAGTCACCTACACGGTTGACTACAAAAGCTTTTTGAGCAGCATCGGCGGCGGGTTTGCGATCATACCAAAAACCTACTAATAGGTACGAACACATCCCTACCAATTCCCAGAAAATGTAAACTTGCACTAAGTTGGGACTAACTACTAAACCCAACATTGAGGAGCTAAATAAGCTCAAATACGCATAAAATCTCACATAGCCTGCATCATGAGCCATGTAGCCATCGGTATAAACCATGACTAATAAAGCTACTGTAGTTACGATTACTAACATCAGGGCTGTTAGATGGTCGATAGTGTAGCCCATGTTGAGGTGAAAATTTCCTGCTGCTGCCCACTCCAACGTATAGGTATAAGTTGGGTGTCCTTTAATTTGACTCCATAACAAGGCAATAGAGAGCGCCATCGCACCACTAAGCAGCGACACAATGAATACAGCGTTTAGCTGCCGCAAACGGTTTGTTACTTCGCTTACTGAGATTAACCCCAGACCGACTAGCATTGCCCCCAAGAGAGGTAATACTGGAATTAGCCAGGCATATTGATAGATTGTTTCCATCACTGACAACTACTTTGAGAGTTTTGTATTGGTATTGAGCAAACTGTTAATAGTTGTAACATATAGGTTTTGTCATAAAATGTCCCACCCGAAAGAATCCGAGCGGGACATTTAGTAAAAGATCCTAAATTTACAAGAAAGCTTGACTTATTTTCAACCATCTAAGCCGAACGTCGATGTTGCCAATTGTCCATTTCAACATTCTTGGTTGAATCTAGGTAGCTAGTTTTAATTTCTTCTAAAATTACCTGCAACTCTTTAGCACTATGAAAATCCTCAAGGCGATCGCGTACTTTGCCATTTTCAATTAAAAGCAGGGTGGGTAAGTTAGTCAATCGATAAGTGTTAGAGAGCTTAAAATTCTCGTCAGCATTGACTTTTACCAATTTAATCTGACTATGACAATTATTATAAAATTGCAACAATAGCGGCTGAATCAGATGGCACAAACCACACCAAGGCGCGCCAAAATTAACTAAAACCGGAATGGGTGATGCTAATACTTCTTGCTCAAACGTGCGATCACTAACTGACAACACCATAAGCTTTTTACCTTAAATTTATAGATATTTTTTAGGCAACGAAATCTATCAGTTTTTAGTTGACAAGAGCAGCATTACCCTCAGCTGCTTCTGCCTGATAACTTATTGTGGATCATGCTACATCCATTTGGGATCAATGTCAGTATCAAAAACGCACATTAAACTATAGAAATGATCTATGTTCCTACCAACATAGATTTTATTGGCACAATATTTAACTTAGAGGTTGCACCGTAGCGCCTTCTCTACCAATTAACGCGCCCTGTTGAGCTAATTAAAAGCGGGTGAGAGTACCATAAGGCAACGATAAAAATCGCTACCCCTAGATAAGATGGGCGGAGAAATTCAGAAACCTTAAAAGTCTGCTGTCCGCGCAACATCGCTAAAAAAGGCACGATGGAAGTGCGAGACTTAACAACTTCAAAAGCTTCACCATAACGGGATGCCAAACGGCGATCGCCATGCCAAACTCCAAATAGATGATGCAATACTAACCCAATAGAAGTAAATAAAGTAAAACTCGTCCCAATCCATAGAGTATGAGCTATACACCACAAAACTTGTCCTACCATTTGCGGATGGCGAGTAATCCGAATAATCCCCGTCTCAAATAAATGAACTTGTGGCTTTTGAATCGCGGCAATTTCTAGCAAATTAAAGGTTGCTGGATAAAGAAACAAAAAAGAAATTGCCGACACTATCCAAACAAAGTTTCCCACACCCGGAACTCCTTGGACTTGCCAAAGTTGTGCGCCATCATAACGGTGGTTAAAAAAGTAGATAACGAGTATCACCGCCAGAGGTAAACTAACTAGAGCAAAAATAACGCGGTACAAACGAGCGCCAATCAGCTTTTCTACAGAAGTGCGCCAAGCTGCTAAACCGCTATGTGCGATCGCAAATCCCAGTAAAAGACCCAAAATAATAAAATGACTGGGTGTTAACCAAACAGGTAAATTCATGTACTAATTTTCGTAGCTGACAACGCTTTCTTTAATCTATACCGACCAATGCAAATATATACTAGACACTGCGTTTAAAGAGGGTATGGTATGACGGAATTAGCTAAGTTGATGAAAGAACAAGTCGGTAAAGCCGCAGCACAGCGCGTCAAGTCAAATTCTATAGTGGGCTTAGGGACGGGTTCAACTACAGCTTATACAATTCAATTTCTCGGCGACTTTCTCAAGTCTGGCGAATTAACAAACATTGTCGGGATTCCTACCTCTTTTCAATCGGAAGTTTTGGCAAAACAGTATGGTATCCCTTTAACTACTCTAGACGCGGTAGACCATATTGATATAGCAATTGATGGAGCCGATGAAGTAGATCCTCACAAAAATTTAATCAAAGGTGGTGGTGCAGCCCATACCCGCGAGAAAGTTGTAGACTATTTAGCCGAGCAATTTATTGTCGTTGTAGATAGCTCAAAAATAGTAGATCGTTTAGGTTCTAGTTTTCCTGTCCCGGTAGAAGTCATCCCTATGGCGCTTTCTCCAGTAATGAGAGCAATTGAAAAGCTAGGCGGAAAGCCAGAATTGCGGATGGGAATTAGAAAAGCTGGCCCAGTAATCACCGATCAAGGCAATATGGTAATTGATGTCAAGTTTGATTCTATAGACGACCCCGCCGACTTAGAAAAAACCTTAAATAATATCCCTGGAGTGTTAGAAAACGGTATATTTGTCGGCGTTACTGACCTAGTTCTAATTGGCGAAATTGTGGACGGTGAGCCAAAGGTTAGAGAACTTTAAATAGTGTTGCTGATTAAATATATAAATTTTGGTATGAAGACGTTGCAGCGCAGCGTCTCTACATTTGCCTAAATATAGCATCAGCAACGCGGCAAACATCGCGCATTTGGGCTACATCGTGAACTCGTAAGATATCCGCCCCCGTCGAAATCGCCGCACAACAAGCGGCGGCGGTTCCCCATACTCGCTCTTTGGGGTCTGGCTTGTCAAGGATGCGTCCAATAAAGCTTTTACGAGATGCTCCCACTAAAATCGGACAATTAAGAGCCTTAAAAAACCCTACATTTCTCAAGATTTCTAGATTTTGTGCTTGATTTTTAGCAAACCCAATGCCCGGATCAATAATTATTTTAGAAGGATTTATACCAGAGGCGATCGCACTTTCAATTTGACGCTCTAAAAACTGATAAATTTCCCCTAACAGATTTTGATAATCCGTCATTTGTTGCATCGTTTGCGGCGTACCGCGCAAGTGCATTAACACAACAGGTACATTTAATCGAGCAACGGTAGCCAACATATCGGGGTCAAAAGTACCGCCAGATATATCATTAACTAAATCTGCACCCGCCGTCACCGCAGCAGCCGCAACAGTGGCGCGGGTTGTATCTACAGAAATGGGGACGGCTATTTCTTTTCGCAGTACCTCAATTACTGACAGCACCCGCTCTAATTCTTCCTCTACAGAGATTTGAACAGATCCCGGTCGCGTCGATTGTCCGCCAATATCAATAATGTCTGCTCCGGCGGCTACAAGCTTCTGAGCCTGCGCTAAAGCTGCCATAGGTTTAGCGTACTCTCCACCATCGCTAAAGCTGTCTGGCGTGACATTAACCACGCCCATCAGATAGGTACGTTTTCCCCATTCAAAAGAGAAGTCGCGCATTTTCCAAGCTGGAACAATCATTTTTTTTGCAGCAGCTATTTGTAATTAACCAACTGAGCAAAACTATCTGGTTCTAAACTCGCTCCACCAACTAAAGCCCCGTCAATTTCTGGTTGCGCCATAATTTCATCAATATTACTAGGCTTTACCGAGCCGCCATACTGAATAGAAACGTTAGGATTGCTTAATTGGGCGCGAATTAAACCAATTACTCTATTAGCTTCTACAGCTTCGCAAGTGTCCCCCGTCCCAATCGCCCATATTGGTTCGTAAGCAATAACTAAATTATCTTGGTCTACACCGACTAAACCTAGTTTTAGCTGCTTTGTAACAGTGCTTTCAATTTCTCCCGCGTCTCTTTGCTGCTTAGTCTCTCCTACGCACAAAATCGGCGTGAGATCAGACTTTTGAGCCGCCAACAGCCTTTTATTGACAGTTTCGTCAGTTTCGCCAAAATACTGTCGTCGTTCGCTGTGACCAATAATAACGTAACGAGTACCAATTTCTGCCAGCATTTCCCCAGAAATTTCCCCAGTATAAGCGCCGCTATTTTCCCAGTGGACATTTTGAGCGCCTAGCTGAATACGGCTACCGTGCAGGTTTTTTGATAGCTGATTTAGATCGGTATAAGGAACGCATAATACAACTTCCCGCTCTTCTGGGGTATGCTCCAAACTAGGCATAAATCCTTGTAAAAACTCTAGGGACTCTGCCTGAGTTTTAAACATTTTCCAATTTCCGGCAATAACAATTTTCCGCACAGCTAACTCAATTAAAGACAATACCAATCGTAAGTTTCAGTTTAAAGCTTAAGGGGACGGGCTGATTATACGATTAGTGAAATATCAGCAGCATTAAAAGGACGTGAGCTTAGTTATGGTTTTTATCCGTTACAGCGCAATTCCTCCCAGCAGCGAGTTATATTCACGTCTCCAAAGTGAAAAAGCACTCAACTTTCTTGTAGATTTTGTTTTTACCGATGGCGGCGGAATTTTCCGCTTTTTTGAAATTGATCCCGAAGAAATTGATGACAGTTTTGAAAATGTTGTCCAGGGATATCCAAAGATATTTAAGTCAAAACTAGAATTAGATCGGGTAATTGCTGAACTTCGATTGCAGTTGACCCTTACTCGTCAAGCCTTTCCAGGAATTGAAGACAGAACAGCAACCCTAGAAAAATCATGGCAGGAAATTGAACAACGTTTAGTACAAGAGCTATCAAAAAGACAAGTTGCCAATGCTAAGGAGATTGTTCAAAAGCTATTGGAAGGCGATCGCACTTTTGCCCCAGATTTGCTATCACCAGAGGATGAGACATTAGGACTTATATCCCGTGAGCTAGTTATAGAAGGAGCTAGTATTTTTCGACAAATCGTGCCAAAAACACTGTTTGCAGAAAATGAGGATTGGTATCTTGAGCAACTACAGGAGTTGAAAGATTTGTATCTTGCCGCAGACGAGCATAATGAAGTGATATTAGTTGGACTTTCTTGAGCTATAACTTTTATGAGCGAGATACATTTGTAAGTATTGCAAAAAAGACGCGACCAGTTAAAGCAAGCGTAATTGACCACTTTGATTATTAGCTGTAGAGTCGCTAACCGTATCAAACCAGACTTCCTCAGTCTTAGCCGATAACAATTTATTAGCGGCTTCCAGCATTAAACTTGATATCTCTTTAAGGTCTTGGCGATTATTTATGTAAGCTGTCAATGCTTCCATTGGGTCAATAGCACTACTTGCTCCCAATTCGGGCAAACGCGGTCTAGCTAACTGACTAATTAATTCTGGTTGAATTGTATAACTATGGGCGGGACTTAAAGCGCTATGAACGGCGGCACTATCAATTTTATCTATTTGCTCGGAGCCAAGTTGATAAATTAGCCTAACTACCGCATCTTCAATAGTATGTTTTGCGATCGCTTTCATCAATTGCTCGTGAGGTTCAGTTGCCTTAGATATATCTACTTTAATCGTCTGAAACTTCCGTACTTGCAAGGGGCAAAATTCCCATTCAACTTTACCCCGTTCTAAAGAGACTTTGACATACCCTTTATCTTCTTTTTCTTCGCTAAAATCAACGCGCTCAATACTACCAGGATAAATCACAGGCGGGTCATTAGATTTATTAAGGTTCTGGTGGCGGTGGACGTGACCTAGCGCCACGTAATCAAAGCAAGGGCGGGTGATCAACGATAAAGGAATAGTAAACCCTTTCCCTACAGCTAAGAGGCGTTCAGCGCCCAAATTAGCGTTGTCAATCATTAAGTGTCCTAACAGCACTGTGGGGATTTCGGGATCTAAACGGCGAACTTCTCCTTCCATTGCTGTTCGCAGGCGATCAATTAACATATCGTTGATATCAGTAATTGATAAACCTTCAGTTTCCGGGCGTGTTAGCAAGGTTGAACGAGTTAGCCAAGGAAGGGTAACTACTTGCACTGCACCATTACGAGTTTGGATGTGATGGGTTGTTAATCTGTCTCCTACTAAAAATCCCGGTACGCCCAAGGTACGATAAATACATAAACTTGCCCCACCCATACCTTGCGAATGCTGGTCATGGTTGCCTACTAGCAATACTGTAGGTATTTGAGCATCAACTAAGCGGCGAAATTGAGTAGCAAATTTTTCTTGAACGTAAGGCGGCGGTGTAGCATCGGGAAAAGCATCGCCGCCAAACAATACTAAATCTACAGGCTCGGCCAAGGCATAGTCAATACATTTAGACAAAGTATTGACAAAATCCTCCAAGCGTGTATTCAAACCAGTTTCGGGATTAAGCTTGCCATGAGTAAAGCCGCTTCCCATATGGATATCAGACAGATGGAGGATTTTTAGCATTTATAACTTACCGTACCAAGCGCGAGTTTTTAGAAGCAGAAAATTATTAGATGTGAATACCACATTCAGTTTTGCCCATTCCCCGCCAGCGTCCGGCGCGTTCGTCTTCCCCTTCGCCTACTTGGGTAGTAATAGGTTCGTCGCCAATACTGGGATAACCTTGGTCATGCAAAGGATTGTACATAACACCGTGTTCAAATACATACGCCCAGGTTTCTTTGCGCGTCCAACTAGCGATCGGGTTGACTTTGAGACGCTGTTTGCCATCTACTTCAAATATTGGCATAACTTGGCGAGTATTGGCTTGATCGCGCCGCCGTCCGGTAATCCAAGCCGTTGTATTTAATTCCGCTAATCCCCGTTGCAAGGGTTCAATTTTGGTGATTTGGTGAAATTGGCTAATATCTTTGTCCCACAATGCGTCTCCGTACTTGGCGGCGAAGGCTTCCCGGCTATCAAGGTCGGGCATTTTGTAAGTTTTTAGGTCTAAGTTGTACAACTGTTTAACTTTGCCAACTAATTCTAAAGTTTGGGGAAAATGGTACAAAGTATCGAGAAATATTACCGGAATTGGATGCTTGAGATCGCGGTAAAGTATATCGGTAATTACTATATCGTCTACGTTGAAGGCGCTGGCTTGAACTAATCCTGTGTTTATATTTTCAACACACCAAGCTAAAACATCTTGTGGATGGGCGGTATCATACTTTTGGTTTAGTTCAGCTAAATCAAACTTGGCGGCTAGGTTAGACGATTCGGTGGAAAGACTCATAATTATTTTTGTTACTTCTTATTCCAGAATATCGAAATATGCCCCGATCTAGAAAGAGTAGTAGTTTTACAATCGGCTGATAATAATGCAATTAATTATGTACAGTAAACCGGGTTGCCACTTGTGCGAAGGTTTGGAGGAAAAATTACAAATAATTCGCGCTACTTTAAATTTTGACTTAGAGATTCGTGATATTACTACCCGCCCCGACTGGTTTAATGTCTATCAATACGAAGTTCCCGTAATTTGTAGAGTGTCTGCGGGTAAAGAACAACTTTTACCGCGCCCTTCGCCTCGCGCTACTACAATGCAATTGCAGCAAATGTTACAGAAATATTTATCGAGTGATGGACAATCAGCGCAATTAGATGAGGTTTAATTAATATGAAATTAGGCAAATTGTTATCTCAAGTTAGCGATCTTTCCCTGTCGCCCGAACATCCAGCAATGGATAAGGAAGTAAAAGGCTTAACTACTAATTCTCATGCTTGTCAACCGGGAGATTTGTTTATAGGAATGCCCGGAACGCGGGTTGATGGTGGAGAATTTTGGTCAAGCGCGATCGCATCGGGAGCAATTGCAGCTATAGTTTCTACTCAAATAGCCAATGATGCCAATAACCCTGTTTTAATTGGTGCTACAGACATGGTGACAGCTTGCGCGGCGATCGCAGCAGCTTTTTATGGGCATCCTACCAAACAGATGCAACTTGTGGGCATTACCGGGACTAATGGCAAAACTACCACTACCCATTTAATAGAGTTTTTCTTGACAGAGGCGCATTTATCTACAGCTTTAATGGGTACGCTTTACACTCGTTGGACAGGTTTTGAAAAAACTGCGGCGCATACAACGCCCTTTGCAGTGGAATTACAACAGCAATTTGCCCAAGCCCGTGATGCTGGTTGTAAGTTTGGAGTTATGGAAGTTAGTTCCCACGCTTTGGCGCAAGGAAGGGTAAAAAGCTGCGAGTTTGACGTTGCAGTATTTACTAACTTGACTCAAGACCACCTTGATTATCACAAAGATATGGAGGACTACTTTAGCGCCAAAGCTTTGTTATTTAGCCCTGAATATCTGCAAGGATTAGCGATAATTAATATTGACGATCCAATTAGCGATCGCCTAATTAAGCAAATTCAATCCCCAGTATGGCGTTACAGTGTAGGCGATCGCACCGCAGAATTGCATACAACGGACTTAAAATACCAACCATCAGGGGTTAGCGGCACTCTCCACACTCCCAAAGGTGACATTGCTTTTGAATCGCCTTTAGTGGGTCAGTACAACCTAGCCAATCTTCTAGCAGCCGTAGGAACAGCCTTACATTTAGGAGTAGAGTTACAATTAATTGCCCAAGTATTACCTAATTTTCCTGGCGTACCCGGACGCATGGAACGAGTGCAAATATCGCCCCTTCAAGACATCAGCACGATTGTAGATTACGCACATACGCCCGATAGTTTAGAAAACTTACTTAAAGCCGCCCGTCCATTTATTAGCGGTAAAATGATTTGCGTCTTTGGTTGTGGAGGTGATCGCGATCGCACCAAACGCCCAAAAATGGGTAAAATAGCTGCCGAACTTGCCGATATCGCTGTAGTAACTTCTGATAATCCTCGTACCGAAAACCCCGAACAAATTTTGCTTGATATCTTAGCGGGTATCCCTTCTACTATTAAACCAATAGTAATAAGCGATCGCGCGGCGGCAATTAATGAAGCAATTTTACTTGCAAAACCTGGCGATGGCGTACTAATTGCCGGAAAAGGTCACGAAGATTATCAAATTTTGGGTACAGAAAAGATCCATTTTGACGATCGCGAACAAGCTAGAAACGCCTTGAATCAACGCTTGGTTAATTTAGGGTAGCGATCGCCTTCCTAAACCCCTTTTTTAAAATGTTGTAGGAATGTATACAACGCCGGAGAAAGTATAACCAATTTATAAGCAATTGGGCATACTAGAGTAAATCTATTTGTTACTCCTAATTTTTTCATGACACCCAAAAAATTATCGCCAAGACAAGCATTAAATAAAGCGTTCCTCAAAGTTAAGCCAATTAGAGAAAATATTGAAACTTTCAAAACGAATCTAGTTAAACTAATTGACCAAATCAATGAGACTGAATCTGAGGAATTTCATAAAAATCTTGTTGCTGATTTTTTAAAGAACACTTACTATAGTCCAAGTCATTTTATCAATACCAAAGGGCGTAACGACCTTGTTATTCATAATGGCAAAGATTATAAAAGCAGTGTTGGTGTAATTGTAGAAGCTAAAAAACAAACCAACAAAGCCGAAATGCTGGAGGTTGACAATCTAAACACTAAGGCTTTTCAGGAATTAGTTTTATACTTTCTGCGAGAAAGAATTACAGGCAATAATCTCGAAATTAGATATATAGTTGCAACTAATATTTACGAGTGGTTTGTTTTTGATGCAACAGTTTTTGAACAGCTATTTGTCCAAGACAAAGCACTGGTAAATCAATTTATTGATTTTGAAGCTAAGAGACTGAGTGGTAAAACAACAGATTATTTCTATAAAGAAATTGCCAAAAGAGCGATCGCACTTATTGAAAATGAGATTGAGTTTACGCATTTTGATATTCGAGACTATAACGGGTTTTTGAGAAATAGTGACGAAGAAGGCGATCGCGAACTGATTGCGCTATTCAAGGTATTTTCCCCAGAACACTTACTAAAACTGCCTTTTGCTAACGATAGCAACAGATTAGATAAGGCTTTTTATAACGAGTTACTGTATATCATTGGCTTGACGGAAACAAAAGAAGGTAGCAAAAAGCTAATCGGACGCAGAAAAGAAAGCGATCGCGTTGCAGGTTCTTTGCTCGAAAATGTTATCAATCAGCCTGATATTTTAAACAAATTTCCTCAATTAGAAAAGCTAGAACAGTTTGGTGATACTGAAGGAGAAAGACTTTTTAATATTGGTTTAGAGTTAGCGCTTACTTGGATAAATCGCGTTCTTTTCCTTAAGTTACTAGAAGCTCAATTAATTAAATATCATAAAGGCGATAAGTCTTTTTCATTTTTAAGCTTGGCGAAGGTAAAGAATTATAATGATTTAAACAGGCTTTTCTTTAACGTATTAGCTTGCAAGCAGAGTGATCGCCATGCAAGTATAAAAGCCATTTTTGCCAACGTTCCTTATCTAAATAGTTCGCTATTTGAAAAAACGGATGTCGAGAAAGAAATCATTGATATTAACAATCTCAGCGCTGAAAGCTTGCCTATTTTTTCATCTAGTGTTTTAAAAGATATTAATGGCAAAAGGCAATTGGGTAATCTCAATGCTTTAGAATATTTATTTGAATTTCTTAATGCTTATGATTTTAGTAGTGAAGGTTCAGAGGAGATCCAAGAAGAAAATAAGACACTGATTAATGCCTCGGTGCTTGGTCTAATTTTTGAAAAGATTAACGGCTATAAAGATGGTTCTTTCTTTACACCAGGCTTTATTACAATGTACATGTGTCGTGAAACAATTCGTAGAGCGGTAGTACAGAAATTTAATGAAGTTAATGGCTGGAATTGCCAAGATGTTACTCAGTTGCATAACAAGATTGTAGACAATGAGCAAGAAGCTAATAAAATTATTAATGGTTTAAAGATTTGCGATCCTGCGGTAGGTTCTGGACATTTTTTAGTTTCGGCTCTCAATGAAATAATTGCGCTCAAAAGTGAGCTAAAGATTTTAATTGATAGAACTGGAAAAACGTTAAAAAGTTATCATGTTGAAGTTGTTAATGATGAACTAATTATCATTGATGATGATGGAAAATTATTTGAGTACAATCCAAAAAATAAAGAAAGTCAGCGTATACAAGAAACGTTTTTTCACGAGAAACAAATAATTATTGAGACTTGTCTATTTGGTGTCGATATTAATCCAAACTCAGTAAAGATTTGTCGTCTAAGATTATGGATTGAGCTTTTAAAAAATGCTTATTATCGGGTAGAGAGTAATTGCACAGAATTGGAGACTCTACCAAATATTGATATTAATATCAAGTGCGGTAACTCTTTAATTAGTCGGTTTGCGTTGAATGCTAACTTGGAACAAGCTTTAAATAAAAATAAACACAGCATAGATAGTTATCGAGATGCTGTACAGACTTACCGCAATGCTGAAAGTAAAGAGCAGAAGCGGGAAATGGAAAGATTAATTGAAGAAATTAAAGGTAGTTTTAAGACAACGTTACAAGGAATTGATCCAAATAAAACTAAGCTAAGAGTTTTAGAGGTTGATCTTTACAATTTGGAACAACCTTTGTTGTTTGAGGAGACAAAAGCAGCTAAAAAAGCACGGGAGCAAAAAATCTCTAAATTAAGCAATGAAATTGATAAATTAAGGGTTGAAATTGAGGATATAGAAAGCGGTAGGCTTTATGAAAATGCTCTAGAATGGCGGTTTGAATTTCCTGAAGTTTTGAATAATGAAGGTGATTTCGTTGGTTTTGATGTGGTAATTGGTAACCCTCCTTATTTCTCTCTATCTAAAATTAAAGAAAAATATCAATCTGTCTATTTTGAAAATAACTATCAGACTTACACAAAGGATTCAGATATTTATTGCTTATTCTATGAAAAGGGAAGTTGTGTTTTAAGAAATAGTGGTTTTTTAATTTACATAACGTCTAATTCTTGGCTAAAAACTATTTATGGTGATTCATTAAAAAAATACTTAGTTGTAAATATGCAGCCTAAGAATTTATTAAATATTGAAGATGTTCAAATTTTTGAAGAGGCGACAGTTGAATCAAATATAATAACTTTGAAAAAAGACAAGGCAAATGAATCTTTTGCTGTGGCTAGCTTAACAAATAATTATACTGTAGGTTCTTCCTTGGATGAATATTTTAATAAAAACTGTTTTGAATTTAAGATACCCAGCATATCAGAATGGATTATAGGCAATGAAAAAGCTGGGGAATTGAAACAGAAGATAGAACTAATAAGCAAACCATTAAAGGATTTTAAAATAACGATAAATTTTGGTATCAAAACGGGATATAACGAAGCTTTCATTATAAATGAGCAAACTAAAGAGCAATTAATTAAAGCTGATTCAAAATATTTTGAAATAATTAAGCCAATTTTACGAGGTAGAGATTTAAAAAAATATAGCTATGAATTTTCTGGAGTATATTTAATTAATACACACAATGGCATCATTAAAAAGAATATTGAGGAGATTAAAGTTAAAGAAAATTATCCATTTATTTATGATTATCTACTTTCTTTTCGTCCTCGAGTTGAACAACGACAAGACAAAGGTAAATATTGGACAAACTTACGAAATTGTACTTACTTAGAAGATTTTGAAAAACCTAAAATTGTTTGGGGGGAAATTTCTGATAAGCCAAAGTTTGCTTTTGATGACTCTAATTATTACGCTGAAGCTACTACGTTCTTAATGACTGGTGAAAAACTTAAATATTTGTTAGCGATTTTAAACTCAAGCCTATCAGAATGGTATTTTAATCAAATTTCGACTACCACAGGAATGGGTACAAACAGATGGAAGAAATATAAAATTGAAATATTTCCTATTAAAGAACCTACAGAAGTTGAAGAATTGTCATTAGAAAAATTAGTTGATCAAATCATCTCTGCTAAAAAGTCTGATTCAAGTGCTGATACAACAGTATTAGAAACCGAAATAAACCAACTGGTTTATCAACTTTATGAATTGACAGAAGCAGAAATTAAGATTGTGGAAGGAGAAACAAATTAAGGGCGATTTTGAGAGGGTTTGTGGTGCGATTCAACGGTTGATCCCCTCAGCCCACGGCAACAAAGCGGGAAGCATAGCTACACCGCTTTTTGCCTCCCCTTAAAAAAGGGGGAGAATAGGGAGAGTATGGAGAATGCTAAAAATGTTGTGGAATTGTGCGATCGCCGCCTACATTAGAGATAATCGAGCTAAAAAAGCTTAGGCGATCGCACCAAAGAGGATAAATTGAATAAACCAACAACTACAATCATTCCTAATTACTTATTCTCCCTCCTTATTAAGGGGGGTTGGGGGGGATCAACTGTTAAACCTCAAAGATAGCGATTTCTATCTTCCCTACAATCCCGCCTTAATACCTAAAGCGAAAGAACTGCGAAAAAACATGACAAGCGCAGAAAAAAAGCTTTGGTACGGATACTTAAGAACTTTCAAATTTACGGTTTTACGACAAAGACCAATTGATTACTTTATTGTTGACTTCTATTGTCCCACTCTTAAATTAGTAATCGAAGTTGATGGAGAAAGCCATTATAGCAATGATGGCAAAGATTATGATGGCGAAAGAACTCAAAGGTTAGAAGGTTCGGGATCGAGGTGATCCGGTTTACAAACCAGCAAATTTTAGGTAATTTTGAGAGGGTTTGTGGTGAGATTCAACGGTTGATCCCCCCCAGCCCACGGCAACAAAGCGGGAAGCATAGCTACACCGCTTTTTGCCTCCCCTTAAAAAAGGGGGAGAATATAGAGAATGTTATTTTCTTAAACTAGCCACCAATTTGCGACATAGTACGGCTGTAAGCGCCTGTAGTACCCGAAACTCTGGCTTTGTAGTTGATTTCGGGTTTAAGTACCAGTAAGTCGCTCACAAGACTCCGCAACTGGTCTAAACTAACTCCAGTCCGCAACGCTGTTTTTAAATCTATTTGGTTGCTTTCATTCAACAAACACGGACGCAGCCAACCATCGGCGGATAATCGCATTCGGTTACAACGATCGCAAAAACACTCTGACATCTGACTAATAAAGCCTAGAGTTCCCTTAGCGTGAGGAATTTTAAATACATCAGCAGGCCCATTACCGCTTACAAAAGCTGTAGTTAAACCGTACTTATGGGAAATGCGATCGCGTAATTGCTCTGAAGATATCCAGCCTTGCTCGTTAAATAGGCGATCGTTACCAATCGGCATAAATTCAATAAACCGGACGTGCCACTGTTTGTCAATAGTTAAAGCAGCAAGTTCTAACACTTCGCTATCATTCACACCAGGAATTACAACTACATTTAGTTTTAAAGGGTCAAAACCAACTCTATAAGCTTCCTGAATCCCGTTCCATACTTTCTCCCACTGAGAACGCCCACGATTGCCAATAATCCGATCAAAAGTTTCAGCGTTCAACGAGTCCAAACTAATATTAACCCGGCGCAATCCCGCCTCGTGTAGCTGCTGCGCCATTCCAGCTAATAAAAAACCATTAGTTGTCATAGAAAGGTCTTGAGTTTGGGGAATTGCGGCAATTTTTCCTACCAAATCTACAACACCCGGACGCAATAAGGGTTCGCCCCCGGTCAAGCGAAAACGAGTAAAACCCACAGGAATAAATACTTCTTTGATGAGAATAAGTAATTCCTCATCAGTTAATATCTGTTGCTGCAAAATATAGTTTAGTTCTGCTCCTTCTGGCATACAGTATTGACAGCGAAAATTACAACGGTCAATTAAACTAATGCGGAGATAATCAACGGTATTCATGCAGTGTTTACGCTTGGGCGATCGCAATTCCTCTTGCTTCTATTTTGGTGCATTTGTCACAGATCCGCTTTGATTGATCGCGCTTTAAAATTAGTTAGCCAACTACTCACAATCTGACTAACTCTTTGGCTACGAGGTTCGCTAACGTATACCAAGGGCAATAAAGCAAATAGTCGCACCCCCGCCGACAGCGCAAACAAGCCTTGTAAACCACCAAGGGCAGGAATTTCACTCAAAAAGCCCCCCGCCGTTGTTCCCAAAGCCCCGCAGACCCCAGCCACCGCCGCCGCCACCGCAAAATAAGTAGAAGGATGCTCTTGGGGGGCAACTTCCATTTGAATATTACTACTACATAATTCAATTGCTGCCCAAGTACCGCCTGTAAATATATGAATTAGCGGTAGCCATACCCATAAAGAAATATTATCTGTTCCTACTCCCAACCACAATAACGGCGTTATTCCAGCTAAAATACCCACCAATAACAACAACGGACGATTGCCAATTCTATCGGCAATCTTACCCCACAAAATCAGCATGACTAAGTTCGCCCCCGCCATCAAACTGCCGTAAAGTGTTGCCCAGTATAAATCTAAATGCAAGTTGTCTAACAAATAAAGATTAAAAAACGGCGAACTAAGGTTAACTGCAAACGTCCAAACACCAAAGTACAACAAAAACCTCAAAAAATTAGGCGAAAAGTTGCCTAAAAGTGAAAAGTTTTTTTCCTCTGCTTCTACTTGCTTTATAGCTGTTAGCTGGGGATTGACATCAATCATAAAAAACTGACATCCTAAGCTAATTATCCCTACCACTACGGCTAAAAATAGAACCACAGCGTAGCCGCTAACTGTGCCACTTGGCCAAGCCTCTACTCCAAATCCGAGTAAGGGTACGCCGACTAAATTAGTTAAACTAGCCGCACTATTACGAAACCCAAAATAACGCCCCCGCAAGCGATGGGGAACAAGTACCGCCATCCAACTTAGCCAAGCTGACCCGCCCAAAGACTCTAATATATGGGTAACTAAAACTATCCCCAAAGTCCAAATTATTAGCTGATGGAGATCGCCACCCGACCAACTAATAAACCCAATCGCTGCAACTAAAATCAACCACAATAACCGCGCTGTGCCAAAAATCCACAAACAATAGTAATGACGGCTATTTGTGCGATCGCCTATATAAGCCCCTAATGGTTGTAATAAATTTAATAGCATCGGAATCGACGACACCATGCCAATTTCTATCGGGCTTGCTCCTACCTGGAGTAAGAAATTAGTCAGCAATACGCCGCCTGTAATACTGATAAAAATAGCCGCAAATACACCGTCAATAGTAGAAGCTTTAAGACTGGTACGAATTGATGGTTTATTACCATTCTGGTTTTGGCTATCAGGTAAAATTACCGATGATGTCCCAGGGTTTTCTCTTGAATCTAAAACTGGTTGAGTAATGGTTTCCACCAAAGCCTAATCCAATAAATGTTGATGTTAAAAAAAGTCAGTATTTAGGCAAATCTGGTTTGCTTCTATAATTTTGAAGGATAGGCTAAAAATGCCGCCCCAAACAACAGTCAGCAGAAAGAGAATAGTTGCTTTATCTATTCAAACCACAGATTGATTTAACTCTTACTGGTGCAATGTGTCGTCCCTAATGCCTCGTTCTGGTTATACTTTACCTGTTTTTGCCTGCGCCAGTGCGATCGCAGCAGTGCAATGGTTGCAAAACCGTACTTCTTGCCAAACTGTATCTGTCGATCTAATTACCCCCGATCAAACTGTAGAGATTGCGATCGAACAAGTAGCTGGATTGCAGCCAAATATGGCTCTAGCAATAACTCGTAGTGATCCTGGTGATAACTTAGATTTGACACGCAATACGCCGATTTGGGGTTGGTAGACCTAACTGAGCAGCATGAGCAGTAAAAATTTCTAAGCGTCCATCGGCTAAATGATGGTGAGTATGAAAAATTCCCCCGGCAAGTTTGACGAGTTTACCATGATAGCCAAATAATAAAATTGATTTAACTTCTTGACTAGAGGCTTCTACTAACAACGAGCCTAACCAATTAGCAGTTTTAACTAATTGCTGCGAATTAATCCCTAACTTTTGGGCTAGATCCAAGCCATTTTCGCCGATGCAAAACACTAATAAATCGGTAGATTTAGCTTTTAGTCGCACTTGTTCTAAACAAGCCTCTAATTGTCCAGGGGCGCTTAATGGTTGAGAAATCCCGGTTGTGCCGAGAAGGGAAAGCCCTTCGACTACACCAAAAGCAGCGTTAGAAGTCCGCTCGGCTAAGGCTCTACCTTCAGGAAGAATTATTGTTAATTTAATATGTTCATTTGGTTGCAGTATCTTTAGTAAATTAACCTGTAGTAATTGTTGGGCGTAACCATACACCGCCGGATCGCCATTTAACTTGTGTCCTAACCCTTCACCGCCAACAATTGTAATTGGTTGGGGAGAATCCAGCCATTCTACCAACGCCCAAATCGGCGTATTGCGTGTCAAATCTAAGTTATCACCAGGATCACTACGAGTTATTGCTAGAGCCATATTTGGCTG